>Ga0214544_1000202_pt1 | contig 94933 bp, 31 predicted proteins | sample CNSS3metaG_FD_160074 | JGI IMG/M metagenome (GOLD analysis project Ga0214544, IMG submission 160074) | Root nodule microbial communities from cowpea collected in UCLA plant growth center, Los Angeles, California, USA - CNSS3 | ecosystem: Host-associated > Plants > Roots > Nodule | place: USA...
TGTAAAAAAAGATTTATATATATATTTATAAAAAAATATATATATATATATATATATATATATATATATATATATATATATATATATATATATATATATGACATCTAATATATTTCTATATTATTCTTTTAGTGACCCCGTTCTAGCTCTAGTGCTATTATCGTCATCATATCAACTTCTATATATGCTCCCGTATTTAAAATAGGATCAACGCAAAAGAAAATAAATAAAAGACACACAAAATTGCAATGGTAAGCTAATCTTTCAAAAGAATAAACTCAATTAGAAAGAGATAACATCTTATCACAAAAGTTGTCCAACTAACTTTCAAATAAAATAAGATTTGTAAAAATAAGGGTAAACTAATGCATTAAAAAAATTATAAGAAATGATACACTAGACATAGTAACCAATCAAAATAAATATGAAAAAATATCAAAGTACTTTTGAAAGAAAATATAAGTTCTTAAATTATTTTGTCTCATTTCTCCATGCATCACAACTCAATTATCCACTCATTCAACGTTATCTTTAAAGGTAAGAAAAAAAAGCCCACTTAATGCAGTTATAAAAGAAGCTTAATATGAAAACATAACTAACTTATAATAAAGATTATCTAAACAAATATTTGATGGAACTCGACCCATGACTTAATCCTTCTCTTTTTTTCTATTTAAACCAACTCATTACTACAATCCAATAACTCATTCAAAAATCAAATCTCCTTATATGAACCAGCCCAAAGATGCATACAGTTCATATTCATCAAATCAAATACAATGTATCAACCCTTGTATCTCAGCCCACAACGGTTCAAACAACTAAATAATTCTAGATTATGCTTCTAGCAAACTAGTGTATTGAATAGACTCATGAAACTCTACACCTGTCTTGCTTTCTTCAAAATCCTCCCATGGTGTTCCAACACTCAGAGCTACTGTCCTCAACTAAGCCATGACAGGGTTAATCCCACTGACTCCCTAAGTATGATCTTCTTTTATATCATATTGTCTGTCAAGTAGAGTCTCCTTCGACTCACACAACCTAGATATCTAACTCTATGTGAATGAGATACTAATTGAATCAAGATAGTCTCACTCCCGGAATTCTCTTTTAATACACTTGGACTCAACCAAAATCAGTATTTCCTCTTGGAAATACTAATTTGACTCTATACTAAAACTTTACATATACACACATACACTAACAAAGATAAATTCAGACAATCATAATTAACTTAAGTAGTATACAAGGAAACTATTTAGCAACACCAGAAAGCACTACTAATTCACACTCTATAATAATCATATAGACGTACCATAAATCTAAAAAATGCAAATATAATGCCACATTCAATACTACATTATTGTAATACAAACATCCAGTCAAACATATTCATAGTTTTTGCAACAATATTCCAAATTCACATGTTTTTAATCTCTTCTAAACTAAAGTGTTCAATTACCTTAAGGCTTATAAGAAAAAGTTATTATACCACACTAAAAACATCCAATCCTATAAATCCAAACAATTGTTTTACCATAACAACATCAGAGTCAAACTTATTCCTTTCTCATCTTATAGGCTAACTCTTCCATACATAATTATGATATTTCATACTAATACATTATCAAACACACTTAACTGTCATCTTTTCTCGTAAGTCAATCTCTCTTTAATCACATTCATACCAACCCCATTAAGATAAAAAGAAATTATCCAAACAACAATTCATCTATCCAAAACAGTAGTTTCTCTTCACACTCTATAATTTCACAATTCAGATCAAATCACGCGGATTCTTTCCAAATTCCAACAAACATACAACATTCATACAAAAAATAAATAAATTCAATAATAAGACCTTAAAATTTAAATTAAATTAGCTTCCCTTGTGTGATAAAGTTTGTCTAGATTTACTCTTTTTCCTTAAACAGTGTCACTCATGAAAATCCATTCTATCTACACAATCAATGGTCTGATTTCAAACAAAGGCCTGATTTCAACAAAAAGGAAGAAAAATCACATGCAATGAGAAAAGAGTTCCATGCAGAGGAAGAGAAATTGATTACTTCATAGTAAAATGACAAAAAATTATATTACTTGAAGGAAGAGGTCGATCATAGGAGACTTTGGTAGAATCTTTCGTATACATCATTCAATTGGTGTTGGATTTTCAAAAAGAGAATGGATGTGTTAGAGATTTGAGGGAGAAAAGGAAGATGATCGAGGGAAATTTAGGGTTTGAGATAAAAGGGTTTGCAAAATAAATTAGGGAATCTCACATATACAATTTAAATTAAATAAAAAGAAAATAATTGTATTTGTCATACACAACTTTAATTCATAATAAAATAATTAAAGTGATCTGTGTGAGACACAGCTTCAATTAAAAAATAAATAAATTGATGTCGTGTTTTGCATACATGATTTCGGTTAATAAAGTTTTAAAATCACATTTGTGATGCCCAAGTTCAAACAATATGATAAACATTAATCAAATTAAAATCATCTTCAATGTAGATCACTTTTTTGTAGTAGAAAAAGAAAAACAAGCTAAAATCATTTTTATCATATAAAATTTGCTTGATTAATCGTGTTCCATAAACACAACTTCTTCGATACAAAGTCATAAATCATAAGCACCACTTACCCACTATTATAATTTTTTTTTCCTAATGCAATTTTCTTTTAAGCTGATGGTACTGTTTATGTGTATCGGCACGAACGGATTTGTGCCTTTGCGCGTGTTCTTTTCAGAGTATGTGTAGCGATTTACGGGTGACGATTTGCGGGATGCAGCGTTTATTCCATCCACCCATTTGTGAGCTGATTTGAGTGTATTATAGGTAACATTATCAAATTAACCCTTATTTTAAACATGCATGTGAACCAGCTGCTCCTTTCCAAGCAGTGGTGTGTGGGTGAATTCAAGCACTGGTGTGGTGGTGTTCTCTAATTACATTTTGCACGACTGAATGCACCGGTGTTAGTGTGTGTTTTGGGTGTGTGAGTGTAGGAAGACACTAGTGTTGGTTTGTGTGTGGGGGGGAGGAAGATGGTTGGCTGAGTGAAGGGATGCGTACCGGTTACATAACTGGTGCGGTGATCTGTGTATGGCACCGGTTACGTAACTAGAGTCGTGTGTGTGTTGATTTTTTTTAACCTTTTTTGTATAAATTAGGTACAAATTTTAAATTTATTTGAATAACTTTTTTCACATTCATAAAAATTTAAATTTTTTATTTTTAAATTTCATATAATTTGTATTAATCATTTCAAATTATTTTAATAACATCAAATTACAAAATCATTATCTTTTTCCATCAAAGATATTTTGTTAACTTTCTAATTCTATCTATTTTCACAATTTATTTTATTTATCACATCAATCAAATCTCTCACTAACTTTCATAAAACTTATCTCCAAATCCACTCACTTTACCCTCTAAATCCACTAATAAACCACACATATTCATCCACTCAATTCTACACAAATTCATCTTCACAGTCTTCCTCAAATCTATCCACACAAAGGAACACACCCTGAATCTGTTTGTTTTCATATTTTTTTTACAAAAAGTACTCATTTCTAACGTCAACATATATATATATATATATATATAAGTCAACTTATTTTTTCATTTTCCTGATTTTCCCATAGCTATACTTAGCCATTTATATTTTATAAATAACAAGCCTGATTGAAGTGACTTTAGATAATGTGAATTATTTAATATTTAAAGTAGTTCAACATTGAGAAATAAAAATAATCTATTCTTTGGATTACATGACATTGTTAGTCAGACTAATTTCACTTAAAGAGGTATATATAATACTATAAAATAAAAACAAACTTATTAACAAATAAAACTATTAGTAAGCACACAAATTTGTTGGTAAAGCCAAATTATTAACGAGGAAAAAACGTCAATAAAATGCTTATCAAATTTTTTTACTAATAGATAAGAAAAACTGTCGGTAATTACTAATAGGAAAAAATTTGTTGATAATTATTTGTCAATAATTATGAACGACCTAAATTAATAGGTAATTATCTATCAATAATTATCGACAAAATTTTTCCGTCGATAAATATCACGCTTTAGTCTTCTTTTTCCTTCACTCTCCTCTGTTGTTGTCATTCGTCTATCGTCTCGTTGTTGTCGTCCATCATTGTCGTCGTCGTCACTATTGTTGTTGTCGCAACCACCACCTTCTTTTTCTCTTATTCTTCTTCTCACTCGTCTCCATCTAATTTATAACACATATTTCGTTAGATTTGGCAAGAAAATTGATGTTTATTTTATCGATGTGATTTATCTACAGAATTATCAAGAGATTTTAAAGAACACAATTACTGAAGGATTTAAAAATGAATTTTCAAAAATGTAATTACCAAGGATTTATTGACAAATTTTTAAAAGATTCAATATCCAAGAGATTTTACCACCACATGGTCAAAGCTAAAGTGAGAACTTTAACATCCATTTTACCAATAAAATTTATCAACAAAAATATTCATTGGTAATAAAAAGTATGCATTACTAATGGATTTTACTGATGAATCCATTATCCATGAAAATATTTATCGGTAACTAAAATTCTAAAACATGTTGGTAAATTCATTTGATCGACAACTTTTTTTCATTGATAAATGTTATTTGACTGATGGATTTTTCTATCGTAAAATTTTGTCAATTATGATATTTTCTTGTTGTGAAAGTTAATTATTGCATAGTTCTTAACAAGATTGAAAAGTTGAACCCCTTGTTTATGAGTCTTTTGGTGGAAGTTTTACTAAGGAGACTTAAGACAAGTTCAAATCTATACAAATGATTGACACTACCTCCAATTCAGAACTTTAAGACAATGAACTTATAAGTCTTCTTCCTTATATGGATGGACATGTATACATTCCTCTTCTAACATAAATATTCTCAATCACGAATACTTTAATGATGACCTTCTTATATTATCGTTATACTACAAGAGATATGCTTGCTTGAAACTCCTATCAACTCGAGAATCTGATATCACTAATGAATATTTTAAAAGAGTGTTATTAGAAAAACTCAACACCAATAAAATCCAATCCAAACTTAAATAAAGAATTATCACGACCTCAAACTCAAAATTTTATATTAATATAAATTTATGAGTTCTCTACTTACACTAAACTTTCTATTTTTACTTGAACTCAAATTTAAGTTACCTGTGATTGAATGAAATATGAGCATGGGATCCTACATGAAAGTTTTGAACATGGGAACATCAATTCCCATCAAAAGAAAGTAAGTTATCTTAGGAGAAATATCAAATATTAGAATCTGCATGTCACTTTCTCCGCTTGTGATTGAAATGTCTATTTATCGTTGTTATAAAAGAATGTGTTGCAGTAACATGATATCAACTGAGGGAATCATTTAAAAAAAAAAAAAATCTTTTTTTTGTTACTATATTACTATAATAATGATGATGATGAGATTTTTCATATCATTGCAAGGAAGTCCAATCTGCTGAATGGAAAGCCATAAATGCTGGTAAAAAAGGGAACCGAATTTCTCTCCTTAAACCTAACCCCTTTTGCGATTCTTAACACAAAAGTAAAATATAATGCCTTTTTTGCATTCTTACATTAAAGTTAGGTCAGTTAAGTATATATTGATTAATATTTTCTTTTCCATGCATGATAAGGTTTAAACATGTTCAGGGACATATTTGTTTTTCTATCTAACTAGTTTGCATGTCAAATTAATTCATGTATCAAGGACCTGTATAATTTCATAATAATATAATTGAGTTAAAAAAATTATTGAGTAAAAATAAAAAAGGTAAGTAATGTATACAAAAATTCATAAACAATGAACCTTATGGTTTAGATTGAAAATATTTCTTCCTTATAATAGCAATGCAACTCAACTCTTAATTCGGTTAAATTTTCATTTAAGCTAAACAATTATTTTTCTTTTTTTTTCTTCTAGTTTCTTTAATTGTTGAATATGAAAATTTCTGTAAAAGAAAAGTGAATATTAATTAGTATATTTGTTTGTAGTTTTGTTTAGAGGAGTTATATTCTATGATAATGTTTATTGAGAATTATGATTAGGATAGCAAAGGTTCATATGATATATAAATTTTTGTTTGATTTGTATATTAAGTGTAAACACATGTATTTTAACAAATATCTCTTTATTTTTACTAATGATTGAAGTCGTGAGAAATTTAAGAAGGAGTTCTCACTCATTATATATATATATATATATATATATATATATATATATATATATATATATATATATATATATATATATATATATATATATATGAATCCAGTAGGTAGAGTATGAGAGAACTATTATCCGTATTCTACTCGTTCCATTGACATTTTACTTATTCATTATTCTAAGGTTTAATTGTAGATTTAAGTACAAGATTAGATCAAATATTAGTATCTAGTAACACACACTTAATACAAATCTTTTAAGAAATGACCGTCAAATATTCTTTGATGTGTAGATCATTGTGTGATTTACATGATTTTTGTATGTTTTTGTTTGATTGAAGTTAGATATTTATGGATTGCTAATAAAATTGTTTCTTTTATATACATTTTCTTATATTAGAATTTTATGTCAAATAGATTATTATATTATATATATATATATATATATATATATATATATATATATATATATATATTTGTATATTTAAGTTGTATTTTGAAATATCTTGTGATTTTTAAACATTTTAAGTTATTTTATTTGCTTTATTATGTATTTTTTGAGAGTGTTACAATATAAATAAATTATTTAAAAGATATTTGAATAGATAATACATACATGTGTACGTTCATTAATAAACAGAAAAAAAAGCACTAATTTTGTATTCATGAAATATTAGAAATAATAATATATATAAATTTTGAAACGAGGAACGAAAAACACATAGTGAAACCCACTCAGAAAAGATTGTTTCATCGTAGCATACATGCAGTCAAGAAAAGGGGCACCATTTGTTGGTAGTAGACCATGCAAATACTCATGCTTTGATGGTGCTTCTGTGAATTGTGGCATGTGTGAGAAAACCTAAAGTGCATAGTGATCTGATAATTTAAAAGTGATTGAAATGGTAAATTAAAATTAAGTAAAAAAAAGAGTAAAATTATTACTATCCATATCCATATTTTTGTGACATTGCACCAATATCAAGTCTTTGATTTTAGGGTTAAATATGTTTTTGGTCCTTCAATTTTCGATAAAAATTGGAATTAGTCCCTTTTCCAAACTTAGATCCAATTTAGTCGTGTAACTTTAGAAATATGTGAATTTAATCATTTTAACCATATTTTGTTAAGTTTATTTGACATTTCATACGCATTTCTTAGCTAACATTCAACTAACGTTGAGGTGAAATTATATCAAATGGTATAAATAACTCAAATGTTATCATAAAATGTGTTCGAACGTCAAATAAACTTAACAAAATTGGGTTAAAAAGATTAAATTCACATACTTCTAAAGTTGAGAGACTAAATTAGATTAAAATTTTGAAAAGGAACTAATTCCAATTTTTACGAAAAAAAAAATATATTTAAATCTCGATTTTACCACGTTTCATATATCCATGCCAATAATGTCTGTCTTCACTCAAAGGAACCCACCACACAGCTCAGTCCAATGATTCTTGTGTATATACATAATTGGATACGTATTTAAGAGTTTAATGGTGGGGTCTAACGTGAGAAATAATTAAGAATGTTTTGGTCTTTTTAGGCATATTTTTGATATGCATAAGAAATTGTATCTTTGGATGCTGTTTTTGGAGGGTGTGATGTGATTGAAGTCTTATTTTAATTGCATGTTATGTTGAATAAACAGATGTTGTTGTTGTGTGGATTACAAGTGTGTTATCATGTAGCAGCCAAATTCAAAAGAAGGAGCACTGTCACACCAATTTCACTATCGTTATTATTAAACGTTGATTAGAAGGCCAATAATGAAGCCATGGGTCAATACTGTAGTAGCCGAATCAATTGCAATGAAGAGACACAGAGAATTATTATTATTTTATTGTATTTTTTTTCTTAACTCAAATTCATACATGAATTCAAAGCTAAATAAAATAGCATGTGAATTCAAATCTGTAATTATTCCTTCATCAGAAACCGATTAACAAACAAACAAAAGATAATTGATCCAACTTTAAGTTAGAGTCAACGTTAATATTCAATTTCAAGTATATTGATATAAAATTTAAAATTAATTAAACATATTTAAAATATCGTCATTTTGAAATTTTACGTTAATATTCTAATTTCAAGTATATTGATATAACATTTAAAATTAATTATCATATTTAAAATATCGTTTTAATATTCTTTTATGATTTTATTTTTTAAAAGACTTATTAAAATATAAATATATTTAAATAAATCTTAATGTTAACTTTTCAACTATATAAAACAGGTTGGACCGACGAAAATAATATATCTTGAAAAATCTCACATCACTTAAAATAACCTAGACTAACAACTCGCGGCACAACCTGTGATTTAGTAGATCGAGCTTACTACGCCCTACGACAACAACACAGATAGCTTAGCTTACTTGCCAATCTCCAAGGGGCTAAAGTATACTGTTTCAATAGCTTTGACTCCCTAACATTGATTTGATTCCCGAGTTAGAATCTTGTCCATGACCATCCGTGACTCTTTCTCCCCTTCTAAATAAGGCTATTTTAGTTCAGGCAAGCTATTAATTTTGAGCTAGTGTTTAACTTTTTTTTTATACTCTTGTAATAAGGTGTTGTGGTGAGGTGTAGTTACATTATTTTGTCTGGAAAGTGTGGTCTTGTAGTAGGGTGTTGTTTTTAGGTGTAGTTAAATTCTTAATATGGAAAGTATGGGTCTACTTGAGGTCAAAGTGTTGAGAGCGTTTTTTGTGTGTGTACAAATTTACACATAGTAAATATGGGGTTGAGAATGTTTTTTTGTGGTGTACGAATTTTTTGTGGTGTACGAACATGAATGAAGTTTCCACATTATATTATTGTATTATTTATGTTAATCTGATTTATCTGTTAATAAGGTGGGTAATATTCTTATTTGATGACATGTTTTTTCCAACAAAACATAAACATGTGTATTTAAATTATTTTTCATTCTAAATTATGTAAGACTATTAGACATATTAAAAATATAGTTTTTATTAATTTTATAACAACTGAGAAAATTAAAGTTAACTTGGAATATCTAACATAAACAAATATTGTAAATCGTAAGTATGCTAATACAAATTTTACGAGGATAATGAAGATTTTTTTTTGTTTTTCGATTGACTTTTCTATGTCGCCCGAACTGAAATCTAACTTCATCAACGGTATTATTACGGTTACTGTTTTTGATGAGTTTGTAGCACGAATTTCTTGGCATGGAAGGCCGCATAATATTACTACGTCAACTACCATAACATTGTTGACAAGAAAAAACTAAATTTTAAGAAATGTACACAATTCCAAGAAAATAAATCCGAAATTTCAAAAGATATGCTATATTTTCCGTTCGCCAATTTAAGTTCTCAATAAATAGAGCTTTGAAGTTAACTTGTCAAGAAAATTTGTTTATTTTATTAGAAAAGAGTTTGTTTTCTTTTTTAAAAATCATTTATATTCAATTAGATTTAAAAGAAGTTGTAAATATAATATGAAATGAAAACAATATGATACTTAAATCTCTTACAAATTTATATATAACTTTGTTATATATAAATATATTTGTATTTTGTTTTGCCGACCAAATGCATTTTCCTCTCCGATACACAATCTTATAGCATCATTTCAATAATTAAATAATGAGAATAAAACAAAATCAAGAAACAATAAAAAGGCAAACAAATTTGGTGATCCAAGATAGACGTGATTTTCAAATCGTGATGCAGGTGTTTGCTATCACAACTTCGCCAAGAATTAGCATATGATTTAGAACAGGAAATACTATTTCTATTGTCTAAAAATTGAAAATACAGAATTGTTAATGTTTTTTTAATATACCAACATAAGTGTATTTTAAAGTTTTAATAAAGAAATAACTCTAAAAACTCAACTCCACATAGAATCTAAACTCGTGGAAGACATGTTGTAAATATGCAGTTAACTTTACCACTAATCCCAAAATGAAGATGGCTGGCTATCCAGAAATCTACTACAGTCACTATCCTAAGTCTATTCGTGTATCATCTGATAAGTGCAGAGAGTAGCAATAGTATTATATATTAAACTCAACAAAAACAAATAAGCACGAGACATTTATGAGAATTGCATCCAATCCAAGATCGTTGTTGTGCAAGGATTTAAGTTTTTCAAGCACAGGCAAATTTCCATCTGATGAAATTTATTTTGCACACATGCAACGGAAAATATAATACTACCTGTTAGCAACATAAGAATAAAAAGCATGCTATCAGCTACAGCTACAGCCATAGCATCATTTTAATTTTTGGGACCGATGTCCTTCAAGGCACAGATCTGCTCTTCTCCCATAGCAGACATGACAGAAACCACAAGATCTTTTCCTTCAGCAAAGCCTTCTTTAATCTACGTACAAATCAAACAAACAATAAATTAATTAACGAGGTACAGTTCTTATTGGGCATAAAACCATATCCTAAAATAAAACAAAATTAAGCAAGGAAAGCAGCTTTAAAAATGATTTTAGCAACACACCTGAGAAAGCAGAGAGTCGTCAGTGGGAAGCCTAAGATCATCCTTGGTATTTCCGTTCTCAGTCAACAGACTCACCTAAAAGAATCCACAGCAATTGGTTAAGAATGCTATGCTACTCTCAAAAATCATAATAATCCAACTACTTTTTCTTGCTGATGACATTCTTGCTTTGACAATAACACTGAGGGTAATATTTTGGCATCCTTTTACCTGTTTAATTTAACCAAGTTCAATTTATTCGACTTAAGAAATATAGCAAGTTGGAAGTGCACCACCCAAAGGCATCTTGGACTATGTACCCAAAGAGGGGATCTTATCTTGAATTGAATGTAAAGATTTCAATAAAAAATTGTGATAAAAGAAACATTGAATCAATATGAGATTCAAGTTTCTCCAAGTCACGGAAGTATTTATCTTCTTAAGCAACCTTCAATTCAACAAAGGATTTTCCAAATTCTCAGAAATGGTATCCTCACCAATGTAGTTCATAAAAATTTCTCTCGTTTCTTTCTCATTTTACAAACCACAAAAACAATTCCACGTCACCTTAAGTTGGAAGTAAAAGAAAACTTACAAAGCCATCTTCAGATATATCAATCAGCTGATAGTCAGTGCGGTTCACGTGTGGAACCTGCAAAAAGAGCAATTATGATTGAAATGCACCACCACTAGAAAATATTACATGCACAAGTGAATGCAGTATTACATCACAGTTGTGGGAAGATGGAACGATATCTTCAAGCTTTTTCCCATTAAAAATATCAATGGCAACAAAGTGGCATTTTGCATGTCCATGCTTGCCTGTTTTTGATGTAGAAACTTCTACGACCTGTTAAGATAAATTGAAAACCAACAGGAGAACAAAAGTGATGTTTACTTAACTGGCTATCTCAAACTCAAATCAAAATAGCAGACAAATAACATTCAACAACAACAGAAACCTTATCCCATTTGGTGAGCTCAAATATCACAGACAAATAACAGCAATACTTAAAATGTTTTGTATGGAATGACAAATTTGCTAGAACCAAAGAATGGGAACTAGATCATCTATCACCATATAGAAAAATAGCAACACAAATAATAAAATATTGAAGTTATAACATAAATACATTGTTCATAAATCATATTGTTATAACTCAGGTAGAAAACGTATTTAAAGAAAAGACAAGTTTTGGAAGGAAAGAAAATGAAGTATGTAGTATTTAGTAACAAACTAAAACTAAGCAATAAAACTTGGTGTCATGAATGGACTCTGATAAGTAACCAAGCACTTGGGAAACCCACCCTCAAAAGTTAACTATTAAGGAGTGAGAACCAACACTCATACTCCAACGAACATCCCATACTACTCGATGTAAGACTTGGGCATCCCATTATTAGTTCCTATCAGAATCATCTGTACTAAGTAATAGTACTTAACACATCCAATAAGGGTACAGCAGCTATCCAGGAGCACCCATGCAGGATAGATTGCTATTATGTTAAAGAACATATTTCTGAAGCATAGTTACATGTGTGTTAGGATTATGGGTGAGAAACAGCAACAGACGCAGCAATTTCTTGCGGTTCATTTTGGTATCAACAAATTGATAAAAAGGTGCAAATTGTTGAGGAGCCCTTGAGATTGTTATACAATAATATACCTGAAAAAGAATACTCGTATGCGCCACAAAAATATTGAAAAAACATGGCATCAACCAGGAGAGTGGGACAATGTAAAGGTACAAAGCAACCATCTTTAGGCATTACAAAATTGAAATAGGACACATTCTATATTTTATTTTGAGTAAGGACAAAAGATCAAGCAAAGCAATCAGTGTGCACTCTCCCACCCATAAAACACCAATAGATATTTCCACATAAAAAAAATTAAAAAAAAACAAAAAAAAACTCTTGTTAAACCCTAATCAGCATCATCATCCATTCACCTCTTGTTCATACTTTCTCTTTCTTCATTCCTTAATATTTGTTATCCACAATCCTATAGCTGAATCATGCGAGGAGCACGCTATCAGCATCTACCGTCCCGCACAAAACATCATCTCTCCACTTAAGACGAGATCGAATAAAAACAATCCATCTCACGTTCCAAACTTTTCGGTTCTTTCCACTTTCTGCAATTCCTTTTCAGCAACAGAAACCCCGAACTTCCTTTCATAATTTTTTAATACAAAACAATTTTAAAAGAACCTGCTATTCTCTAATCACTTCCTTTCTATCCAATTTATTTCTTTCTTTACACTAAAAGAATTCCGTCTAAAAAAAAAAACAAATAACTTATCGAATCTGAAACAAACAAACAGACGCTACATCGATATTTCTCAGAATAAAACTGTGTTGAGTCCCTGCTCCATGCAATAGATGAGATCAGAATGAAAATCACAGTCACAAAACCCAGGAAAATAAAATCGTGTAACTGAAAAGTAAAAAACGAAGAAAATTATAAAACCTTGCAAGGCCTAGATTTGATGACGATGTAACCGTTCTTGCGAATGGTACCAGCCTGCTGAGGATACGTCTTGGACGCTCCTGCATCTGCGTGAGAATCGAAGTGATGCTCTTCGTCAGACATATTCACCCTTCTCTCTTTTTCTCTCTGAGCAGAAAATAAAAACTACAAACAAAAAATGAAGAAGAAGGAGTGAGGAAGGAGAGTCACTACTACACTCTCACATGTGGTCCCCGTGTTTTTATTCTAATCCCCAGATTACCCTCACCTAATTCACTATTTTACATCCAATCCTCACCGTTCATTATCATTGATAAATCCTAACTTAATTATCATTACTGTGCATAATATTCTCTCCCTAATTTTCCCTCAAGAGCAGTTGTTTTAATATTGATTATTTTAAATCATTAATAATTTTTTATTTAATTTAAAATTTTGAACGGTTGTGGTAAATGAATAATTAATAAAATATTAACAACCTAGAAAATAATATAAAACACAATATTACTGAAACATGGCTTTTATGTTTTCATTTGAATTTGATATACTTTTTATAATTTTATTTTATCATTAATAAATTTTAATTTCTAGATTTTATATTTTATGCCAATTATTAAAATTAATCTTCTTGATAACAAATATCCTTAAAGTTTAATACAGTGTGTGAATGTGACAGTGTATTGTCAATAGATAACAAAAGGGCCAAAGCCCATAAAATACTGTGGCCCAGAGAAGCAAATGACTAAACTTTTGGTACCATCTTTTTGTGACGGTAAAACATGTAAAGGGATTTTTCCAACTGTTTTCCAACTGTTGGAAAAAGACTACACAGAAATTCCCATAATGTCATGTTTTATCCTTTATTCATTACCCAAATAAATGGATAAAGTAATCTGGTTAACATTCCTTCCAAACACATTTCATTTAAAACAGAAAGACAAGATAATTGCTATCTCAACAACAACATACCAAAACATAATAACAGGTTGAAAATAAATATGTCTAACTGTTACAAAATAAAAAATACAATGGGTATTTCATTGTAATTATTAGCTTGAAAATAATGGTCTAGACTAATATTTTAATTGGAACGTGTATCAAAATTAAACCAATTTTAATTTCTTGTCAAAGTTTAGAAAATAAAAATATATTTTAATTAATATTAAAAATAATATATTTTAATTAATATTAAAAATAATATATTTTAATTAAATTTTTTTAAGTATAGTTTTTAAACATTTTTCAAATTTAAATTCAACATACTCTTTTTAACACATTCCTACTTGTACATACATACATATATGATGGAAGAAGAGGCATGGGTGGTGGCCAACCAAATCAAGACGATCATTCAAAATTATTTGCAATCATCATGCCTCCATTGCTAAGCATGTGGAGATGTTATCATGCATGCAACTGATGCTAAATGAGATGTGTATATTGGGTAAATAACACTGATTAAAAGATATATTTAATATATATATATATATATATATATATATATATTAACAAATTCATATATAGTTTTTTCATGACGGGCAATAATTTATTTATTATTAGTTTATTTGATTGGATTTATTTATTTATTTATGAAAAAATAGTTTCAGTTGTTGCACTCCACTTCAATTTATTCCAACCCTATTATCATCTGGGAGTTCTCTCATTCACACAGTTGGTCTTTTACCTCATTTTCAGCAACGGCAAACATATTTTTTTCCACTGATAACGGTTCATAAAATGAAATCAAATTGGTTATAATTGAATAATAAAATTATGTGTATAAATTTATAATTAGGCATAAGTTTGAGGAGCGACACGAGTTCAAATTAATATACTTAAATTAAATGTGATTTTCATGTTTAATCTTTATCAGAATTTATCAGAATTCATTATCCATAAGTCGTAAACTTCTTTTTCTCTTTCACATGTATTTCAATACCCTCACAATGTACATGTACAAAAGATACCAAAGAAATTTGTGAAAATCAATACTTGTTGGAAGTCTCACATGAACTAGAAATAAGATAATTTTATATTATATAAGTGAGGTGCAAATGGTAAGATGGATCACCAATTTATTGGGTTCACACTGATTTAATTAAGAAAAATAAAATAAGGTTTTTTAATGGGCTTTCGGCCCATTATGTAATTTAAATTTCCAACACTTGCATCACGTTTGAGGAGAGAGAAAAAATAGAGTAAGTTATATATTGAGATTCTCTCTATTATTTATTTAAAGTATCCGTTGGAATTTGGTTTCTCCTTATCTGTTTTAGGCATTTTATTATTTACATATTATTTATTTAAGAAAGATTTGATCTGGGTTTTGCACACGTAAGGTGTGTGCTGGTTCCTCTTTATCTGTTTTAGGCATTTTATTTGCATATTATTTATTTAGGACAGATTTGATATGGGTTTTACTTTCGCACTGTTATCTATTATTTTTTAGATCTTTCCAACACAAATTTCACCTTACAAGTTGATTTTGTGGCATTGAATTAGGCTTAAAGCTCATTCTTATCCTGGGCGTTAGTCCACCCTTATCTCGGCATGAGTGCTCCTACTCTACTATTAAAATTCATTACTTATAACAATGTTATTAATAGGTGTTTTTGTAACCAATGTAGAAACTATCATTCTACAAAACTTAGAATCAATATACAATAATTTCGATATTAGTTACTAAACACATGATATTAAAAGGTGTTTAATCCCTTCATGAAAATTGATGATCATTCTTTTCTTCTTAGAATCTTTCTTGTGTTTTCTCTCACCATGACACCATTGTGAGAAGAGATCCATTTTTTTCTTTTCACGTTTGAAAAAAGATGGCAGAGGCTACATATTACCGCAATTTTCTCTGTGATGGCTTTGCCGTTCGGATTCTTGCATCTCCCTTGCCTTCAACTCTACGTATCTCTGACAAACATTTTATAGTAAAACCATTTTACTTACAAAATCAGCATGTGTTTCTCTCAACATTGACAAACGTAAGTTTCAATTATTTTATCAATTAATTCTGATTATATATTCTTATTTTGTTTATCAGTTAATCTTAAACACCATTGTAAAACCTGAAAGGCTTAAACAATCATAGTAAAATCACAAGTTATAGTTGAAAGATCAGGTTTCACTGTATATTCATCATCAAAGTTTTTTTGTTCATTTACCAGAACTGGTAGGGTGAAAATGAAAAGAAATCAACATTCAAGAACTCATAACTGCTTTACATTTTCTCCTAGGAAGCACCAGAAGCTCTCAAGAAAGATAAAATAGAAAAATGGAAGAAAACGCAATGAAAGAAAAAGACCTAACTCATTCTCATCATGCTAGTACTAATTAATCAGCAGAAGGTTCAATATCCTTCAGAAGTCCAACTATCTGTTGCATGCTTGGTCGTTTGAAGGGATGATCCGCAGTGCAAAGATAAGCAATCTTAAGAGCCTCTTCCATTTGTTCATCCGGTCCTGTGTCACGAATTTTTGGATCAATGGCATTTGAAGATTGGTTCTTTCTCACAAGTCCTCTCACCCAGCTCACCAAAGTTGCATCTTTATCATCAGGGTAGTCATCTCCAACTGGTTTTTTTCCAGTTACTAGCTCAAACAACACCACCCCAAAACAGTACACATCAGATTTTGGAGTTGGGGTGTCATATTCCGGTTGAGAAAACTCTGGTGGAACATAACCAGGTGAGCCACGCGCAATTTCATCATCCAAGCCACTTCCAAAAATCTTGGCAAGTCCAAAATCCGACAACCTCGGCTCCAAATCATAGTCCAAATAAACACTGCTAGCCTTAACTGCTCTGTGAATTATTGGAGGGGAGCAACCATGATGCAGAAATGCCAATGCTCGAGCCGTGCCAAGAGCTATCTTGTGGCGAAATCTCCAAGATGTGAGTAACCCTTCAGAGCCAGCGTTTTGAATTCCATTGTTGTCTGTTTCTTCCCATGTGTCTGTGCTCCAATCATCTGTGCTTTGTACCCCAAGTGGCAGGTCGTAAAGCAGGTTCTGCAAGTTACCATTCTCCATGTAATCGTATATAGCAATTCTTTGATCCCCAGCCACACAATATCCAGTTAAAGGAACAAGATTGGGGTGCTTGATTCTACCAAGAAACTCTAGCTCTCTTGCAGCCTCCTCATCTGTTAATGTAGAACCAACAACCAAAACTTTAACTGCTACATGAATACCACCAGGCAGAAAACCTCTATAGACTGGCCCAAATTTTCCCTCAGCCAAAAGGGTGCCTCTGTCAAAGTTGGAAGTTGCAGCCAAGAGGTCTGCAAATGTGATGTTCAACAATGGCTTCTCAAAGATTACTACTGGGACTGATGTTGCTTGCTTGACATCAGCCACCCATGTTGTTGAATCAGTCTGGAATGAAAAGGGACCTGAAATGTTTTGTTCCTCTTTGTATGATGATTGCTTGAATTCCCACATTTTTGTTTTCCTTCTGCAACCAAATGCTAGAAACAAAAGCCCAGCCAGCACAAAGATCATTGAGAAGGTCAGTGCCAGGGCCAGCTTCATTCCCGTGTGTCCACTGTCTCTTCTTTTGAAGAGTCGCGGATTTGCAGCAAGTGGACAACTGTTCAATGATCCAAAGAATGCTTTTTGCAGGATCTCAGGTTTGATTTCAGAAGCACAAAGGGTTAGGTTATTATAAGAGAAGTTGTATTTCTCCATAAAATGGAGTTTTTCAAGGACAGATTGAGGGACTGCTCCAGTCAAATTGTTGTTTGAGAGGTCTAAGACTCGGAGGTGTTCATTCCTCAGTGAGGGAATTTTCCCACTCAGATGATTCAATGAAAGATCAAGGGCACTCAATTTGATTAATTGTGAGATTTTACCAGGAATTTCACCGACAAGGCTGGTTTTGGATAAGTTCAGATATTCCAAATTCAGGAGCATTTCAATTTGGGGTAATTTCTGTATGGTGAATCTATTGTGTGCAAGATTAATGTGTTTCAAATTCAATGACTCGTTCAAATTTTGAAAAAACTCCCCACTAAGCTTATTCTCTGACAAATCCAGGTAAACTAAATGAGACCAGTTGTAACCACTAAAGTTGTATAGTACCTGTGGAATGTGGCCTTGAAATTGGTTTCTGCTAATGTCCAAAACCTCCAAATTTCCCTGAAACATGTCCACAATGGAACCCTGAAACGAATTCCCTGATATGTTGAGATTAGCAATGGACTTTAATCCAGAAATATCTGAAACACGACCATTAAAATTATTCCCAGCAAGGTTCAACATCCTAAGCTTGGGAAAAGAAGCACCAAAACCTTCTGGAAGTGTTCCATTGAGCTGATTTGATGAAAGATCAATTGAAACTAGAGTCTGGCACTTGAGAATCCCAGAAGGTATGTTGTGTGCAAACCTGTTGTGGTTGAGTTTTAGGATCCTTAGACTCAGCAGTGAGCAAACAGCTTCAGGAATTTCCTCGGAGAAATTGTTGCTGGACAAGTCAATGCTTTCTAGCAAACCAAAGTTGCCAATGTTGCTAGTCAGTGAACCAGAAATATGATTCGATGAGAGGTTAAGGTTCTTGAGGGAACTTAGGCTCCAAAAATCTGAAGGCAAGCCAGTGATTTTGTTGTGGCTAAGATCCAAAGTTTGAAGTTTGCCAAGCTTGCCTATGGTGTTATCAGGTACAGTGCCAGAGAGGTTCATACCAGAAAAGACTAAGCTAACAACATGTTCTCTATTGGCATCACAAGAAACCCCTTGCCAAGAACACACAGAAGCAGAGAAATTGTAGGCTTGTGAGGATGTTAAACTCATATGCTTCAAGAAAGCAGATACAAAGAAGTCATCAGTATTTGGTTGCTGAGATGCCAAATGCTTGAACAAAAGTACCAAAACCAGAACAGAACCACACACTCCCAACCCCATCAAGGAGTGATGTCTGCTACTTGCAAAAGATGCAAACCAACAAAGGAAAATGCCCCCTCAGAACTTCAAAACATATCATCAAGCATGGATTGTTTACAGTAAGAAAAATCTTAGCCAGGGAAACAACTTTTTTACTGCACAATATAGCACAGAAGGACACAACACATGCTAAAGGACACGGTAGTTGAAAGAGTAAAAGTACACAGCACGGACTTATAGAACTAATGTTACTTTTTGAGAAAAATCAAAGACACTATGATAAAATGAAGATTGTGGACTGTAAAGAAGAGAATGTGAACCAGTTTGTCTGGATGTGAGGATCCCTGAAAGCCAACAAAAAGAAAGATAGATAAAGAAACAACCGATGCAAGAATCAAACTATTGGCTTTGTCTGGACTCAAGGGTGCGGAAAAGCTGAGATGCTTTGGTTCTGAGGCAGCACTTTTTGTGTAGAGACTTAGTTTTCAAGAGGGCTTTTTCCCCCTTCAAAAGTGGCAGAGAAAACGCAACATGCAGTGCAGTGTTTACTGGGAAAGATAAGTGAACAGTACCGTGCTTCAGCTTCATAAATGGGAAGGAACTGAACCCATTGAGGAGACAGTTGGTTATGGTGTGAATATATCAGATTTGTTGGTGTGAATTCAATGATTCTTTGTTGAGTGAGGAAGGGTGTTTATCACCATTTGGAGAAAAGAAAAGAAAAGAAAGAAAAGAAAAGTCTCTTTAGAAGCTAATGTCATAATTATATGACGAAAAAAAGTGAGAACATATATCATTTCTTGTTCACTTTTTACAGAAACCTCTGTTATGCTACACTTACTTGCTCAGTGGTAATTACATTAACCTATTAACCTGTGCTTACTTTTAAAAATGGTTCATAATTCAAATTTTTAAAGAAGGTTTTTTTTTAAAAAAATATATTATATAAAATTCTTAAGGGGGACCAACAACATGACCTCGATTTTGTATGACCCTTTTGACGAAAGTTATGATCTTTGTGATGAAATTAATGTTTTCGTTTTGACAGAGTGAAATTAATGTTGTTGGTACTAGAAAAAGTAGGAAACACCTTTGGTTTGTTAGTTGTTACCAGCATCTTTACTTTATAATGGTTGTTTCACAACCCAGTTCCAGTCCCCCCAAAGAACTTAAATAATTGTTTTATGATGAAGATGATTTCAATGGGTTAGCTAGGGTTCTTGGTAGAAATATAGTGTATTTGTTTGACTTAGAAACATAGAAAATGGTTTATGTCTAACCCCATTTTCTGAAATGAGTGTATTGTTTTGCCCTTTTTCCACCTTAATCTGTGCTCTCACTAGGTTGCCAATTGCATAGTGGCAGTAACCAAGAATCTACCATGTGGACCCTTTGTTTGGGTACAATTCTTCACTTCAAAACAATAATGTATTTTCAATTTGGGGTTTTGAGCCCTTCGGCTACTTTGTCGCATCACGTGAACCGATACAAAGGTGTCCATTTTTATAATAACAAAACAGGGTCCAGTTTAAGTTATTGTGATAATATTAGTTGAGCTTGTATTTGACATTATTTTATATTTTCTAGTTCTATAAATATTTATAGTTTTATTAAACTATTTTATTACCATTGCAATTAAATGTTTCTAATATGAATTAAGAATAACAATAAAAATATTACAAAAACAAATTTGTTAAAAACCAATGTTTTATTGAAAACTGAACATATCAGACCCTGACTATGTGTACTACACACGTAATATTATTTAACATAGTTTTACAAAAACATAGAAATGTGAATTTGGCAGGACTTGCGGAAACCTATAACCTATATGGTTAAAGTAAAAAAATAATATCATAAGGCCCAAAAAAAAAATCGCATAAGAAAATTCGAAAGGACAAAATATCAACTAAAGTCTCACATGACTATCAATTTACTAGCCATTTTTAAAAGAAAATAATATAAATAACATATAAAAAATATTTACTCAATTTAAATTCATATTCAACATGAGATAAAGTCAGAATAGAAGGCTAAATCACTATCATATCAAACTAGTCCAAATTGATCCAAATTAAATTGAGTCTAAGTCACATTAAGTTATACCTTACTCACATTATGTTGAGTAGGTCAAGCACAAATTAAAACAATTTAAGTTGAACAAATTTAAAGTCATGTCAAGTTCAATTTTTAATAGGTTAATTTAGGTTGAGACGAATCTCACTCATGTTTGGTTAGACCCACATTGATCAAGTAAGATCACGTCTACATAAATTTAAGCCAGACAAAGATTATGTTTGCTAAAGTTAGTCCCAACAAAATACAAGTGGTTAGGTCCGAGTCAAGTAGGTCAAGTCGAGTCGAATAGACCCAAATTTGTCTAAGTCATCAAGGTCAATATGGATATGGTTAGATCAGACCCAAGTCACGTAAATCATGTCAGATCGAGCCAGGTAAATTGAATCCAAGTTAAGCCAATGTTGATTGAATCCACTTTACGTTAAGTTGAGTCGAGCCCGCGTCAAATTTTGTTAAGCCTATGTTGAATCAAGTCGAATTAGACCCAAATTAAGTTGAGTGAACTCTAATCGAGTTGAGTCAATCACATCCAAAATCTAGTTAAATAAGATTCACCTTAAACAAATCGAGTGATATAGAAATATGTAAATGTTATAATATATTAAATATTACGTGACATATGTTTTTATAAATATTTTTATTTAATGATATGTCTTTTAAGTGTTAATGTATATATGTTTATAGAAAACTTTTTTTTTATATATATATATATATATATATATATATATATATATATATATATATATATATATATATATCGTTCAGGGTGTAATGTAAGATTTACTTAAAATATTTTTTAATTATTAAAGCATGGGATAAATTTTGTTGAAAAGAAGGAATATAAAGTTTTATATAGAGAGTAAAAGTCAAATTTACACATATTTAAACCTGGAAAGATGCTGAGACTCTTTATTATTAATTGTGTTTCTAGTTTTTATTTCACGAAAAAGAATTCTACCATTGTTATTATTGAGAGGGAACACAAAAAGAAAATACATGACAACGAGAAATAGGATTGGAAAGTGATTTGACGTTGTTTTAGAATGATGTGATGTGATAACGAAAAAAAAATTAAAAAGTGATTTTACATTATTTTATAATGATTCGACTATACTTTTACAATTACAAGAAAAATAATGGGTCATTGTTGTCAATTATTTTTTTTTTACTATATTGATTTATTCACTGTATATGTTTTACACTGATAGATAAATATTTACTATTTTTTTTATTTATTGATATGACCATCATAGAAAATTTTGCGTCATAATATTGAGAAACATCATTGGAGTAATGGTGACAGAGAGGTGGAGAAATAAACGTAATTCATGACAAATACAGAGAAGATCACACGCTTCAGAAAGAAGAAAAATAAGAAAATACACAAAAGTAAAATTCTTTATTTTATCTTAAAAATACTTACAATTACCTTTTAAACCAAAATAATAAATAATTACTATAACATATAAGTAATTACCGACAATAGGCGGGTTATTATAACTAATATAATAAATTTAATATACTTATAAAATTGTTATGGCTTATTGCAATTTAAAAATAAATAATGATACTTTAATTATTAAATTTTGACAATTTTTTTATAATATAATATGATATTTTTTAAATAGTTTTAAAATATTAAAAATAAAAAATTACTTAAATGATATCACGTAAAATTATAATAAAAATTTGTCAAAATTTAATAATAAAAAAATATTTTTAATTTAAAAATGTAGAAGTTTTGATTATGTGGTTAATTTTGTGACACAAAATGAGTCAATTTATGTGGCAGTGGCCCACAGTCCCCAGTTTCTCTAACACCCCACTCATCTCAATTTTAATTGGAGAAATGCTACCACAGAGAGACTTTAGTAGTGGAAATAATGCAAAGAAAATTTAAATTAATCTTGAAGAATTGATTATTTTTAAATAACATTAAAACGAGAACATGCTAAATCATATAAATAATTTATTATTAAATGAGTTGATTCATCTAACTGACTCAAGTAAGTATGACTTTTAGTTCAGAAAAATAAATGAAACTGATTCATTTTAAACTTAATAAATAGGTGTGAGTGGAATTGATTTTGAGTAATATTTATTTTCATTCGTTTATATCTGTCATTAAAAAGACGAAAAAAAAAAACTAATCTGCTAAGTGAGTGGAGAAGATGATGAGAGTGATGGATAATGATTTGCAGTGATTAAGAGTAATTAAGTAACATGAAATGAAGAGATAAAGTTAGTTTGAATAATGATAGCATCGGCCACTAATATTTTAGTTCCGATCATGTATTCCTTAATCATGCCACCATACTTATATTTCAAACCACGTCAAGTAAACAATGTTCCTGTTAGACAGGGACCACTCATCCTAAAATTATTTTGGGTTAAATATGTCTTTTTCTTCAACTTTAACTAAAAATTGGAATTAGTCTCAATTTTAACTCAATTTAGTTTCTCAATTGCATAACTGCATGATTTTAGTTCTTTCAAACAAATTTTGTTAATTTTATTTAATGTTTAAAACATATTTCATGATAGCATTTGAGATGTTTATACTGTTTGACACATTTTTGTTTCAATATTAACTAAGAAATAATCATGAAACGTATTTGAAACGTCAAATAAATTTAACAAAATCTGGGTAAAAAGATTAAATTTATGCAATTTTGAAGTTGAAGAACTAAATTGGATCAAAGTTTCAAAGGGGAACTAATTTTAATTTTCACTGAAAATTGAGAGATAAAAACATATTTAACTCGATTATTATTTTTATGTTTAAATTTCACCACCATTTTCAATAAATATATGAATCATAGTAGTAATATAGCTCTTCATAGGTGATTTTTATATATTTTATTAATAAAGATAAAAAAAAAAAGTTATGAGAGAATATTCCAGTTTGTGTTTGGTAAAATAAGAAATGATGCATGGGCACAGAAGAAGGAGTGTATAAGAAGGTTGAAATAGTTGAGAGCACTCTCACACTCTTCTCAAACATCATCATTAAAGATAGAACAGCTTATTATTTCATCCTATACAAAATGTTCAAGTTCCCGATTCCTAAAAGCATGCTAACTTATGTACTTTTCTTTTTCTTTTTTAAATACAAGGGTGTCTTTTATTGAGTAATATATAAAGTAAAAAAAAAAATTACAATTTTATTGCTTTAAAATTTTGAGTTAGAAATTATCTCAATTTTTCACGTGTTAGACTCGTATATTGCTAATGTAGGTATTTCTAGATAATTTTCTCGAAAGTTTTACCAAAAATTTTAGAATCGACAAATACTAACATAAATATAGTTTTCCATGTCGTTGTATTTATGTTTCACTGTCAAGTAATAGCCTTAAAAAATGTGCAGTGCGTTTATATAAATAAAATTACATTATGTATAGTCGGTGTGTCATGGTCAAATGTAAAATACATTGTATGTAAAATTCATGTATATATTATTTTATAAGGAAATTTATATAAATTCCATACATTAAAGATTGTGGGTTAAAAATTCTCTTGTGTATCTTATCTCCTTATTTAATATAGATATTTCTAGATAATTATCCGGAAAGTTTTATCAATGATATAAAAGCTCACAACCACTAACACAAATATAGCCCCTTTATTATTATATTTATGTTAAACCTAAAAAAGTATTAATATGTTGAATTAAAATGAATATATTCATTTATTTACAAATTTACAAATAAAAATATATCTATTTATGACAGACAAATTTATTGAAATTTAAGTACTACAAACATGTTTATTTCTTAAAATTATTATAATAATTAATTATACTTTTAAAAACATTATAATAAAGACTCAAAAATACTTTTTTTAAAAAAAAAATAAACTTTTAAAATAAATAAATAAATATATATTTTTTGCATAAGCATATTGTTAATATATACTAACCCATATATATATATCTGCTAGTTCGAATGCCGCATACATAAATGAAAACCATACTCACAAAACTTGAAAAAAGAAAACTAAAGATTTTTTAATAATAAGTTATATTTTGATAAACGAACTCAATTTTTGTTTTGCCTACTTAGAGATTAGGTTAAAAAAAAAAATCCTGTTTTTCTCAAAAGTCAAGTTAACATTCATTTTGATGGAGCAGTAGGAGAATGAAACAAAAACTAGCCCTCTTGGGTTGGGCTGCACTCATCTTTTCAAGGGTGAGTGAATTATAGTTAGTGAAGGATAAAGTGAGAATTTTAAAATTTGTTTAGGATAGAAGAAGTGGTCGGAAATACAGGAAAAACTCACTTTTTAAATCATGTTGCTTTTGCATTCATGCCAAAATTTTCTTACATCTACAAATTTTCGTCTTGCATTTCATAAATTTTAAAATTAAAATACTTTTAGTTTTCTGATTCTTATAAAAAAATTGATTAGATTTTTATTTTTTAATTTGTTCAATTTAATCATTTAATTTTATAAAATGATTATATTGAATTTTTTCGTTAGATTTGATATTAGATTTTTATTAAAATTAATATATCAAGTCACTTAAATTAAAACATTTAAATATTTAAATTAATTTTATTTTGTAGATGAAGTGATTTTATGTATAAATTATAAAAAAATTTAACATCTCAATTTAAGAAATTGAAAAATTAAATTGAATCAAATAAAAATAAGAAATTTAAAATTAATTTTTCATAATAATTAAAAGACCAAAACAAAGATTTTAACCTAAATTTTAAAGTTAAAAATAATTTTCAAATTGTACGATGTGAAAAGTTTTCATAGTATCTAGATTTTTCTAAATAAGAAAATAAAAATATATGAATTTAAATTCTAAGTAATTACATAATTATTTAATTATTTAATTATATTTTAATTTGATCACTTTATTTTTTTAAAATAATACTTAAATAAATTTTACTAATTACTGGTGGATAACAGATATCTACATGTTTTGGATATTACTATTCTCCTACGTGTCTTACATACAAATTCTTTTGTTATTCATGCTGATTACACAATTCAGGATTATAGTGAAAGTATTTTTGACTTCTGAATTGCACAATTGATTACATATTCAGACGACAAATTTTATATTCTTGAATTGCATTTCAAAGTTTCTTATATTTTTTTATTAAGGAATTGATGAAGGAATTGATAAGTTAGATAATTTAGTTTTAATTTATGGAGAATAATATAAATTGTTTAATATTTTATTATCATATATTTAGTTAGATTTTTTTTTTATAATAGGTGTAATTTAATTATCTTTTCTGAAGTATAATTTTTATTATATAGTTTGATGTGGTTTTTCAGTGCTTTGTATTTTTTTTTTATTTTTAATAAATTTTGATATGATGACAAATGATAAATAAATTTTAAGGTGTGAGCATAATTAGGAATGGCAAAGCAGGTCAACTCGACCTGTTTTGGGCCGTCTCGCGTTATGGTCTGCAAAGTACGAGTCAGGTTGGCGCGTCTCGTTCCACAGATTGGTCTGCGGGTCTGCGGACTGTAGTGAGCAAATTTTTTTTTTTGTAATAAGTAAAACAATAACTTTTTTATTTTTTCATAATAATTGATATTCATTTTCTATTGAAATAATTCAAATTAGTTTACCTAATCAAAGACAATAAACAATAGCAACAAAGATTATAACTAAAGTACATTAGCAACATGTCATCTTACAAAACAGATACCTAAAAATGCATAAAAAGATATTTCATATTCAAGAATCAAAACCTAAAATCATTATCTTATATACAATGATTATACATAAACATAATAATAATAATAATAATAAAAGAAATTTATAGAAATAACGTGATGAATGATGTGAGAACAAAAAAATGAGAATATTTAATTTTGTAAATGAGTCGGTGGACCAGCTCGTCCCACCTCAACTTTATATCGTGTGAGCTGCAGACAGGGTTGACTCAAGGATAAAGTGAGTAAAGCACTCGCTTTAGGCCTCAAGTATAAGAAGGTCTCAAAAAAATTTACTACTAATATTTCTAATTTAAATTAATTATAAAATTATGTTTAGGAAAAAAAGGCCTCAATTTTTTTTATTACTAATTAATATACCCCTATTAAACTAATTATAAAATGATGTTTAAAATAAAAAAGGTCTAACAAAATATTTTATTACTAATATATCTATTAAATTAGTTATAAGTTTATGTTTGGGAATAAAATTTAATTAGATTATTATTAGTGTATGTTAACTTTTATTGGTAGTAAAAATAATAATTAATGAGTTAAAATATGTTTTTAGTAAATTATAATTTTGTTTATAAGAAAGAGAATAATTAGTTATCTTTATTTTCTTATAATCGATCTGGATTCAATTTTCTTTTTTTTATATGACTTCTCTTATTCCTCCTTACTTAATTTTCTTCTAATAATATTTTTTCTAAGGTTTTGACATATTACATCCCTTGAATCTCTTGAATCTTAGGTTGTCTATGTGGACCAATTTTTTCATCCTTATTTCTGGTTAGTGTGATTTTTCTTTTTATTTGTGTTGTTAATTTTATTCTGTTTTGGAATTGTATTAGAATTAGAAATGTGTTTCTTTTGCCTATTTTTGTTTTTCAATACTTTTAGATTTACGGGTTTTGAGATTTTTTTTTTTTGCATATATCTTGATGAGAAACTGAATTTTTGTACAAAACTATTAATTATATTATGGTTTAGTATTTTGGTGGATAATAGATTAACTATAGCATAATTCAAAGTTGAGTTTTCTATAGAAAGATAATTCAAGTTTAGAAAAAAAAAACTTACTATATCAAGTTTAGAAGAGCAATATTTTTTTAATTATTTTTATTAATGATTAATCTTAAAATAAACAACTTTGCAAGTTTGTGAAAAAAATTTAGATTTAAGAACGAAAAAGAGACTTGAGACTTCAAGATACCGCAAGTCTACTATCGAGATTATTTTCTTGACAACTAGAACCAAGTTTTATTGTTTTATTTCTTTTGTTTATATATATATATATATATATATATATATATATATATATATATATATATCTTTAGTAGTGTTTTATATATTATCATCTTTTATTTCATATAAAAATATATAGATATGTCAACTAGAAAATTTGAACTAGGCTATTCAAAAATTTAAAAGAAAAGAATAATTGAGACTTTAATTGCATAACAAAAAAAGAGATATTAAACAAAAAGAGCAAATGTCTTGTGTACTACGAGTGTATATATTCATTTTTGAAAGATAAATGCTTAAACTTTAAAAAAATCATTAAAATATGATAATTTGTTGGATATTGATGGATTTGATTTAATTTCAGAATTAAATACCTTAAGGAAAATTATAGGTTTGAAAAATGATAAATCAATTAACATTCTCAATTGTATAAAAGAATAAATTATTTTTCAAATGCATAAATAATTTATAGAATAATGTTAATAATTATAGCGTAGTTTCGGCCGAAGGGAGTCTCTCAAAGTTAAAGATAATAAAAACTTATTTAAAATCAATAATGTTTCAAGAAAGATTAAACGAATTAGTCATATTATCTATTGAAAAAGAAATGTTAAATGAAATTAATTATGTCAATTTAAGAAATAATTTTGCATCAAAAGAAGTTCAAAAAATAAATTTTAAATAAAATGTTTCATTTTTAAAGTTTGTATTAGGCATTCGAAATCATTTAGTCGTTCCTAACTGTGGGCCTATGCAGAGCGAACTATTACAGGCCAACGAATTTAATATCTCAACCCACTTCACGTTTTATGCGAATTTGCGAATGACTGGATTTGAATCGTCAATCTCATGTATCAAAGTTTGACCTTTTTAAATTACAGGATGACAAATATGAAGGTGCAGCAGAATTTGCATTTAGGGACCATATTATTTTAGCAATCAAAAGGGTGAAAGTTACCATCCCATTGATTATTCCTAGAAATTGGAGAAGGCGTTTTAAAATGGGTGGAAGAATATACATGTGGTGGTTGAAAATTTGGTTGATTCATCATCTCACAGCTTTAAATTGTTGAGTAAAGGGCATTGATTTATTTTTGTTGGATGTTGTGACCAATAACCATGCATGCTACTTGTCTCTCTAATTTCATCCATCCAAAATTTCTCATGATGGGTAAAACAATGATACCCAACACAACGGAACTTTTGTCTCTCACTTTTTCACTAGAATATAAATTAAAAAAATTGAGTGATTATATATATATATATATATATATATATATATATATATATATTAAGGATTAAATATGTTTTTCACCTAAAATTGGAATAAGTCAATATTTAAAATTTTGACCTAATTTAATCTTTTAATTTTAGAAATCTATAAATTTCGTTATTTTAATTAAATTTTATTAATTTTATGTGATATTTGAAAATTGTTTCATAATAGTTTCTTAGCTAATATTGAAACATAAAATTATCGAACGATGTAAACAACTCAAATACTATCTTGAAACACATTTGAAACATTAAATAAACTTAACAAAAATTAGTTAAAAGTACTAAATTTATACAGTTTTATTATTAAAAGATTAAATTAAATTAAAATTACAAAAAAGAAAACGAATTTTAATTTTTATTTAAAGTTGAAAGTAAAAGAATCGTAATGTAGCCCATATTTAATACATGCGGTAGGTTTTTCGCTTTTCTTCCCACAAACGAAGAGAAGAGATGGAGAAACAATGGATATCGACTTATTTTTCATTCCTTCATTTCTCTTTTAAATCATAAAAAATTATTATATTTTCATCCCCTTTCCCTCCCATAATTCACTCTTACAAATCTATGTACTGTATGTTTAGATATTAGATGAGAAAGTACTTTTACTTTTAAAGTAGTGAAAATAAGTATTTATTTTCCACTTTATGTTTAAGATTTAAAAAACGTAAATCATATCCAAAAATCACGTGTCATGGTCATGGAAGAGATCGTAGATCCTTGGAGTTTTTGTTTGATTAGTAAAAATTATTTCTGGAAATGTTTTGTAATTTCTTGAAATAGATTTTTTAATATATTGTCACATTAATATAGATTTTTTTTAGTAAGAGAATTATTTTAGCTATGGAAAGTTATATTTATACATTACTCGTGAAAATAAATTTAATAAGAGCACCGGAGTAGTTTTTTTAAGTAAAAATTTTATTTTAATAAAGGAAGTTAGATTTCTACATTCCTCATGAAAGTAATTGAGATTTTACCAAAACCATTCCGAATAACCATAATCAGAGTAACCATGAAACAGGTAAACAAAAAGCACTGCATGACACAATAATTCAACTGAATATTTTTGTTTATCTGTTTAGGAAAACTTTTCCAATACCGAAAAGGAAAATGAAACGCTTAGGGAAAACTTAAAATATTGAAACAAAATCACAAGAACCAAATACATGTATTTCTACCTATGATTCACCTAGTACCTTTCTATCATTCTCATATTACTTCAGAGCTCTCATAAGAATAAAAATGCAAATTTTAATTTATTTTAAACTAGCTTTTTTAGTCAACCCATTATCTCAATTAAAATTTAATTTACTGAACGATAAACAAATTATTCTACATAATCCAAACATGGCTTGCATTTATAATTAGAATATAATTTATCAAACAGATTTTCCTACAAAATAATTGTACATGCCAATCCAAGCTTAAACCAAAAGCAAAATACAAGTTCAGTACACGATACACACTTAGTAACAAATTTGACGTACATAATGTGTTGACAAATTTAAATCCATGAACAAAATTTCAGAGCTACGGCGTGCAGCTACTACAACAGAAATGCAATCTGAAAATGAGAAAAGTTCAACAGGAACACAGGTGCATAAAAACCCAACCCCTCTGCGGTTGTCACAAAGACAAATGATAAGATTCCAGCTAATAAATTTGTACCGGGGAAAAGAATAAGGGAGGTAGGTGCTCTCTTCATTATACTTTCAGCGTTGGACAAAATTGCTACAAAAGATGCCCGATAAACAATACCAGGCAAATTGTTTAGGACGTCATATCCTAAATGGAGGGTGCCCAGAACAAGATTGCTCCAACTTTGCCCTTTTGAACTTCGACTTCTCGATAGCGGTTTCTTCAAAGAGATTTGGCCCACCAAAGCTATGTTTGAAGCCCCTTATCTTCTTCCTTTTCCCTCTATCATATTCTTCATCCCTGCAAATTTTGCGGCAGCAAGATGCAAATTTGTAAATATATGCAAGAACAAATGTCACACAGTAAGAACAAATCCTAAGCCATCCCTCCCATCAAAACTGACGACATTTTGGTGGTTAGCAGCTCTACTGTTTCGTAAGGGCGCTAACTATACACTTGTTAAACCCAATGTACAAATTTTTATTCGCATAAGGAATGAAACATTGGGAGCATCTCAACTATTCCAAAGCAATCATCACAGCCTATTATGTAGAAGAAAATGCTCTTTAAGCACAGATGGTGAAGAAGTACAGCCTTCAAAATAAAAAATTCTGAGTTCACAAACTATTTTTTTTTTTCTTTTAGCATCGCATGGAGAAAGCTTAACAGCCCACATTACTAAAAATAATGACCAAGAAAGAAGCTATGTATAGCTGAACTCACCATTCATCCCCAACATATCCAATGCTGACAAACTTGCCATTATTTGACTCCAAGGGCTGTGATGACGGCAATTCTATATCATCCCACCGTGCAACTGTTCCAAATAAAGAATAGGCATGTTATATACCAAGCATAAAGGTGTCAGGCTTTCATAGAAGGAGGGAAAGAGGGGACAAGGGAGTAATTCAAGCATACAAAACCGTTAGGAAAGAAACTGACTATTATTAATTGAAACGGGTAGTTTAACAAAGGATAAACATTATACATATGGCATTGGGTATGCAGAACAATATAAATCACATTCAAAGTAGAGTACAGAACATTTGAGTACACAAATACAGAAGACATTTGATTGGTTCAATTGAAGACTTCAGTATCCATTATAACAAATCTTAACATTTAAAATGTATGAAGATCCTCCTCGAAACTAAGCATTTTCATCCCACATTACCCATATAATTAATACTATATAATATAGGAACATGTTGATATTGCCACAGCTGCTATTGTCCCAACCACAGCATGCTGATTAAAGAGAAAAGTGAAAGAAGGTGTGAGACTTGAAACAAGTGAGCAAGGTTGCCGTTCCTCAATGTGATTGAAATTGAAATTTCATTGACATAGAAATCAAAAATACTTATACCCCTCTACGAATTTTCCTGCCAAAAATAGGTACTTCAGATTTTTAGAAAAATCAATTCTAGAAATCTGGCAAACCACAATATTCCTTTTCTGATGGGAATGGTGGGATATTAAGGCACCAGATCAAACAATCAAGGCAATAACAGAGCATGAACAGGTGGATTATTATTAACACAAAAATCAACTTGTATATCATATTTATATATGCTAAAATGTGCAAACAGACAGATATATACTTCACCATGAAAAGGTATATCACAATGATACAAATCCAAAAACATCTCATTATGCAGTTATGCAAGTACATCTTACACAGTACTAGAATAAGAACAAAACCAAAGGACAAAACAAATATTTTATGTATCTTGCCAGACAAAACTTAAAGGGAAAGATCAATTAAAGCTTACCAACTGTCTCCTCCAGACCTCGAGTAAGCATACTCATTAAACCATTATGCATTTGATCTCTTCTACTATCTTGTACATTAGCAGCCTGTCTAGCTTTAAGTTGACTTACTACTGAACCACTCCCAGATATACTTTCAAGTTGTGACATTGATGCAAGCACCGCACAGTTCTGATCAATTCTCTTTCTAAATTCTCCTTCAGCACTATTTTCTGTCAGAGATTCATCATTAGATTTAACATTAACACTAGGTCTATAGCCAGTCTTTGTTGCTTTACTTTCCGAACAACTTGACACACAAGGAAATTCATCAGTTTTTCCATGTGTAGATGGTTTGGAATCTTCTGATGAGAAAGCAAACTTATCCAGCTTGTCTTTGTTTGGATTTTTCTTACTCAAAGTGAGGTGCTTACTTCTTTTGTGACTCTTCTTTCGTGGGCCCATGTATCCCATGTAAACAAAGATTGGACGAATATGCATTCTAGAAACCTGATACTTAAGGTACTTCCTTTTCAATTTTTTTACAGGCTTTTTATCAAGACCCTCTGAATTCAATGATCGATTTACTGACTCATTAAGAACAAGTCCTTGAGAACCAACCAGACTTCCATGCACCAGGCTAATTGCTTGCTCAGACACCAAACCAGTTGCAGAAGTTCCAAGCTAAAAAAAATAAAAGTCAATACAAAAATAAATCAGGCTCAGACCAATAGGCACACATAATACCACAAAAACCTGATGATTAACTTCAGGATGAAGTGGTGACTTTATAGGGCAAATACCACTGCACATATTTGTACTTAAATCTTGAGGTGCATCATCATTAACTCTATTAACAAGATTTTTCTAAGTGAAGATAGTTTCAGTAATCTACAAAACTGAAATAGCAGCAGTTCACAGCTGAAGTAAAATACTGGACAGTACTGGAATTATTTACCTTCATAGACTGAGATTTTCCATCAGTAGCAAGTTCACAAGTCTGGGGATTGGTGGATGATGGCACTAATGAAGGAGAATCTATAATGCCCTCTTTTGAAATTACATTCTCATTACATAAATTATTTTTTTCTCCAACTGGAGCAGATAAACCTTTCAGGTTACTGTGGAGATTATTATCCTTTTCAGACTGGCCTAATGATGACAAACATCCATGTTCTGCTTTAGCCACAGCGAGTCCATCTGGTGAGTCCTGTGTCTGTGCCTTGGAAGGAGGTTCAGATTCATGTTTCTTACTTTGCATAAGGTTTTCTACTAATATGACACTACGATTCTGCAGATCATGACTGTCGTTCATAGAACAAGCTCCTAATGAGTTGACAGTTGACATTTTCTTCTCAACTTCAGTACAAAATTTATTTTGTGCAGGAACATTTGGATATTCCATCGATACATGGCTTGAAGTTGAAAATTCTTTATTTCCATTCCCATTACTCTTAACATTTTCCTTCTTAACAACATCCACAGGCTTTCTTGGAACAATACTTTTCCTGTCGCGAACATAAAACAACATGTATGCTTGTTGATTTAAAACTTCCCGTTCACTGACATGACTTACCTGTTGCAACAATGCAAATTAAGTTAAAACGATAAAAATAATTGACTCCAATAAATAAATAAAACAACAAAAAACACTTGTGCCTTGCTTTGTATTCCAACAAAAAGATGCCATTCATTGATACAATATTTAAGTTATGCAGAGATCGTTAACAAAGAAGGGGTTGGGTTGAGAGCATGGATCATGAACAGGGTCCGGGACAGCAGGGCAGAGCCCGCTTCCAATACCATGCTTGATACCAATCACCTAAAGGTCACAATTCTACCTTTTACAATTAAACACAAAATGATGTAATAACATTGACTTCTATTTCAAGGAGGCATTTGTCATAAACGGTGCAAAGAAAGTTCATAAAAAAATAAACTCTAAAGGACATTTTCAGTACCCGGTTATCATCCAAAGTATACCACATGTTATTTGAAGTGCGAACATAACAGTAATAGTGTCCAGAATGAGTGCTGGAACCAGAATGAACCAGAACCCCGTATAGAGAGTACTTCACATCTCCATCCTGCCAAAGAAAATTGAACACAAGAAACATGACATTAACACACAATTAGAATTACATAACAGACAAAGAAATTCTACTGAGTATGTCTTTTTGAACATATCATACCTATAGAAAAAACAAAATTAAAGTTGCATAAGTTCTTACTTTCTGCATGTACAATAGAGTAGATAAATTATATCAATTTAAAAAATATATTTGCTTACATATGAGCCACTGACAAAAGGTTTCAAGTCCAGTGCACAGCCAAAATTAACCTTCTTTTTAATCTTTTGTCCAGGATCATGCGCATGGAACCGCTTTAAGTGAATAGTAAGCACATACGGTGCCTTATGAATTGTGAGCTGTTTGAGAGCCCTAACTTTCTGTTTGCATCTTTGGCAATGGTACTCTCTCTCCCCTCCATCCAACCATTCTGCAGCTGTGAAATTTGCCAGTGCTTTTTGCAATGAATCTGCCTTGAATATTTCAAGACTTAAATCTAGGAAAGGATCAAATTTGTTAGAGCAATAAGAACACTGGTGGCATTTCACCTGCAACAGGCAACCAAGGAATTTTTCAATCATTGTAATGATGCAGTCATACAATAAAGTAAAGATCCAAACTACAGTGTTGTTATAATACAATCTTGCCAGATTCATTTCTATGCTGGATATTGCCTGAACACTTCAATTACTCTAAGTGCAGCTTTATACTTATTTTGCTTTAGCTTTCAAACTTATATAGTGATACAAATTAGAATTCTACAATAATTAGACAGCTTTGAACATTTTAATAACTATATAAGGAACTGCAATCATTTTCAAAAATATGAACTTTCATATGATCTAAAATGTTCATTTAATAAAATTGAGGCTTAAATATGTTTTCGGACAATGATTTATTATCACATTTTGTATTTGTTTCTTAAATATTTCGTTTGGCCTCTAGTCTTTATAAAATATTATAACATCATTTACTTTTAGTCCCTATTAAAATATTTCAAGCTTACTAATTAAAAAGAAACAAAACATTATAGATACTAAAACAAATAAATAAACAAATAGCATGCAGGTAATAAAATAAAATAACAGCTACAGAAAAACAAAAATGAATATGGTCATAAAAAAACAAGCAAAAAAAAGGTAGACACTGACCATATTCCAGGAACTGAAAACATATTTAAGCCTAAAACTTATATTAATTTTAGATGTTGAATTATATCAGTATCATGCCCTACGATTTCTGTGCATCTTAGCTCAATTAATAATGACATTCCTCTGAAATTTCACCAAGAAGCAACAAACAAATACCTGACTCCTGAGACGACCACCAAAGATTTTATGGACAAAACTTTTCTCATAAGCACCTGGTGATTCACTTGGTACTCCAGAAGGAAGACAACATTTATGCATACACTCAAGTAAGTTCACCATATACTCATGAGCATCTTCTTGCCTTGCGTTTCGAAAATTTCTTGATATACCTAATTTCATGTCAGGAATTGCAAGTTTGATGCTAATAAAAAATTATAAGAGACAGAAAACACGGTTGTTGTCTAAAAAAAAGCAACCACTCCAGTTAACTAAAGAACAGCATTATGTCTCATCTAGCAGAGTCAAGCCCGTAAAATATAGTTCTCTGTTCAAGAAATTTGATCCTCATACTCCTCTGTTCAAAAATTATTTAAGCAAGATGGTCTAACTCTAATCAACTGTCCAAAATTTCAACTCGTAAATCAAACAAAAAACATAAGGAAGGATACATCGTAGATTCCCAACCAGATCCTCTGGGGATAATATCCTCCCAGTTGACTGCAGTGCCCGACTAACATGGTTCTGTATTGCACACAAAGCACAAAATCCAGCAACGTGACCTACCATAATTGCAAAATACAATTAGAAACTCAGTATGAAAAAATTTTCCTTCATACACAAGCATCACAGCCAACTGAGACGGAAACTATAAGAAACTATTCAGGTGTACTAATTTTACCGAAGTTTGAGTCCATCAAAACATAAGAAACAATAACAAGAAAGCATTTCCATCAAAAATAGTCAGACAAGTGAGAAAAGTTGCTCACATGAAGTTTTATGCTTCCCACTCTGCAAATATGCAGCCAAAGGCTCTGTATACGTCAAACACTGCAGTACTGAATTGAGAAAACAAGTGTTCCCCAGATTTCGCAATCCAGCTCCCTGAAAAATATGAATAGCATGTCAATACCAAAAAATTACAAAAACTATAACATGCAAAAGTCATTCAATACCCATAATACGAAACTATTATCCTCCTCATAGTTTAAAGGTCAGCGATACGACAGAACAAAAGAAAAGTCCCTATTAAGAACAAAGATCCCCAATTACACACAAAAGTATAATCTCAAATTCTGAAACGAACTCACTATTCTGCGAAAGGTAATCCCGATGCTGAGCTCCGGATCCAAGCCAAACTCTGAAAATTCCGAAGCGTCGTGTTTCTTGGTGGTGGAACCGGATATTCCAGGTTCGGAGGAGGAAGGGTTTAGGGTTTCGATGTGGAAATCGTGTGAGAAACCCTTAAATGGCTTCTTTACGGGAATAAACACAATTTTTCTCGGTAAGGGAGTGATGGCAGTGGTTGAAGGATCCAACGGCTTCGGAGGTTCCATTTTCATCAACGATGTTTCAACCATTGGTGCAGTTAGAGAAGCTTCTATTCGGAAGAGCAAAATCTGAAACCAAGAAGAAAAGAAAAAGAAGCTGCAGAGGGGTTTCGGCTTATGGAGAGAGGAGTAATAGCTGAACGTTGTGTCTGCTAAACCCTACAACACTGTTGTGCCTTTTCTTTATTTCTTACATTTTATATTTTAATTATTATTTTAAACTCTCTATATATATAGGTCACCACAATTATGGGTGGGTGGTGGGGTTTGGGCTTGGGCCCAAACAGAGTATATGGTCGTGAAAACTTTGGGTCCTGTTAATTGAGTAACTGGACCACTCATATATAGGTCGCGTGGTCAATGTTCTGATTAATTTTGACTTTTTCTTATCTTAATTACGGAATCTAAATCATTCTCGCAAAAAAAGTGATGAAATCGATATTTTCATGAAATGTGTGATTATTTAAATCGAAATTTAATTCATTATCTTTATTACATTTGAATTTATTTATTCCATATACAATATCAATAATTTATTCAATATGTTTAGAATAATTTATAACTAAATGTTACATTTGTGTTTAATAATATTATAATAATAGAAATTTTCTATAGAAATATTTATTGAGCTTTTTTATATTACAACGGGAAAATAAATATGTCACCCACATATAAAATAAAATGTACTTGAAGTTAAAGAACGTGTAGATAAACATGTGCTATCATAACATTATTAAATATATTCCTATTTAAATGTGTTTACTATTTGACTTGTATTAATGGTGAAAATGGTATACTTTAACTACAATATATAAAGTTTGTATTTACTCTTTCCCCTTTTATGTTCTTATTTACTCAACATGAAATAATAGTGATGGCTTAATAAAATATTTTCCATCGACATTTTAGATGTTATATTCATTTTCTGAGTTATTAAATATAATTTAAAATAAAATGTTTCAGTTTAAATTTGGATTTTTTTTTCTTCACTGCATCAACAATATTTCCTTTTTGATGGTATTAACCCTGATTTGGAAAGGACGATGAAGTTATATTTTGTAATAAAATAAATCAGGTGAATTTAATATTTTAGGAGTATTTTTGTATTTATGCTATAATTTTATATTTTTTTAACGTGACTAACTCTAATAAGGAAACAATGTTAATATCGGTAAATAATAGTGTTAATTATGTAAAAACATTTATATATATATATATATATATATATATATATATATATATATATATATATATATATATATATATATATATATATATCATCACTTTATCAAAGTATAAACACAAAACCTTTGTTTTCTTAGATGATGTATTCTCTTCTCTTCACACTTATCATTTCATTTTTCTTGTGATTAGAAGTAATTCGATCATTGCAGTGTCATCTTCGGTCTATCCGATTAATTTATCCACTTGAGTAAGTCAAAAGTTTTCACTTCTTTATGTTCGTTTTTGGTTTCGCATGCAGTCCTTCTTGGATTTTGTGTGTCTAAATTTGTTAAGCGATATTTAAACCGAGTGTTTTACACGTCAAAATAATTTAACATAATTACATTAAAATAATTATATTTGTTCATATTTACTGTTTGAGAACAAAAATATATTAACATTCGGGATGGTAATGAATTTCAATTTGAGACAACAAATATATTTAACCCTACTATTACAAATTTAGTATAGTTTGAAATTATGTTTAGCGTAATGAAATGTTTACATTTGGTATAACTCAATGTTACGGTGTGATATGTAACATAGAATGATAAGTTCATATACTGTATTACACGAGGGCTAATGTGGTTTAAATTAATTGATTTGTTACTAATAATGGGTGAGAATACCAAAACATTAATGGTTTGAAGAAAAAATAAATGTGGAATTAAGACGTAAAATATAAATAAAAATTGACATAATGAAAATAAATAGCTTGATTGAGAAAAATATAAGATAGACATCAAACAATATGTTCCTATTTTCGTCTCTCACACTCATATGACATGCCTCAATTTCGTCGCATAAAAGTATAAACTAAAATAATAAAAATTCTATGTCTGACAATTTTTACTATTATGTTTTAATTAATGGTCAATATGTTGATGCTTAAGAATGACTACTAACTATATTTGTGTCTAGCATGTGAAACCAATAACTGTTTTATCCTACTTAGGTTTCTCAAACTATCTTTCGGATCAGTCGGTACTCCCACATATGCACCACTAGAACATGCAATAAAAAATCATAATCTAGGTTTCCAAACAATCTTTCATATCAATATGGACTCCCGCATGTGCAAAATTCATAGACTATGTAGTTAAAATAAGAATAAAACATAAGAGATTGTGAAAAAAATATTATATTGATTGAGAATACACAAAAAATTAAGAATACATTACACTCAACCCCCATAAATGAGAGAGTTAACCACTCCTAAACATATTGAACATGAGATTTTGATGTTGAAATTGAATGTGTCTAGCCTTTAGAATGTCCTTATACCTCCAAGTGTATAAATATCAAGTTGTTTTCTCTCCATAGTATATGTTTTTTACCTATGTCAGACCCTCAGTTTGTAGATTTTCATAATTGAATTTGGATTTGTTTTGATACTTGAATAAATTGTAAGAGACGATCCTTGATCCATGTCTTTTAATCTTTAGAGATTCCATATTTTTAAATTATTCTTTAATTATTATGACTTGTAATTTAAGTGACCACCTTTTTAGGTATCTGGTATTGTTGACAATCTTTGTTTATTTAATATTTCACTCATTTTGCTGATAATCTTCAAAAATCTTTGAATTTTTTCACTTATTTGCAAAATATAATCCACACATTTATCTTGTTTACTTTTATTGAATAAAATTAAAATATCAAATGAAATTAAAAAATAAAATATTGCTATAATATGTTAGCAGATCCACGGACTAAAGATTTAAATATTAGAGTTTTTCAAAATCATGTAACTCATGTGTGATAAAGTCTTTTGATGTATTGGGTTAGTGAGAATTTGAAATTTAAACTTTGTATTATTATGACTTTCATGAGATGTAAATTACGTCATTTTTCGTTACATCTCTTTTAGCATATAAAATACATGAAACATTTATTGGATCATATATTTATTTTATTTTTTATTTTTTATTATCCATTATTTATGGAATATAAGTATATGTTATGTATCTTTATTGGATATTATTTTTGTAATTCATGTTTATATTTCTCGATTGGTATTTCTTGTTGTGATGTAATTCATATAATTAATTAATTTATTTATTAATCTTATCCAAGTGGAAAAGTGTTATATTTATATAATTTTATTATATAATTATTATGGTTAACATTAATCAATAAATTATATTATTTGTTAATATCAATTATATTGTACATTAATATTAATTTATGGATATACATATTAGGTTTCTGATTAATGGTGTGATGAGTTGGATCACTGTACGTGGTGGACAGGAGAAGACACCTCGAAAGTAGGAGAAGACACCTCGGACCCGGACCAAGGAGTATATCTCAAACCAAAAAGTTGAATGTACTACACACTATAAATGAAGGCCTAAGTATCTACCACCATAAAGGGGATAATAACGCTCCATACAAGTACAACGACAGGTGGTTGGAAGTACATATCCTTGTTGGCAAAATTAATAGATTTAGACTAATAAATGTTAATTAGGAGGTCCTAAAGCAAGTGGACACCACAAACCCTAGGCCCACAAAGTCAAGCCCATTCAGGTAGTATATAAGACACTGCTCACGAGGTAAAACATATTGTTCATTATTACTGCTATCACTGCCTATATCATATATCCAACTTGAGCGTCAAAGTGGCTTTGTAGGCTCCCCGCCAGTTCTCCCCACACATCTGGAGAGGACACTTCGGCAGTGGGCAACACAGAAGGCTCCTTGTCCAAATCATCGCACACATCTAGAGAGGATATTTCGGCAGTGGGCAACATAGAAGGCTCCTTGTCCAAATCATCGCACATACCTAGAGAGGACACTTCGGCAGTGGACAACATAGAAGGCTCTCCGCCTAAATCATCCCACACACCTGGAGAAGACACTTCGGTAGTGGGCAACATAGAAGGCTCCCCGCCTAAATCATCCCACACACTTGGAGAGGACACTTCGACAGTGGACAACATAGAAGGCCTCCAGCCAGCAGAACTCTTCATCGGAAGGAGGTACTCAGGCCCCTAGAAGGAGATACTCAAGCCCCTAGAAGGAGATATTCAAGTTCTTGGAAGGAGATACTTAGGCTCCTGTACTTAGAAGCTGAAGCGAAGCAGGTGGACGTGTGCATTCAATAGGTTATTGGTCCCTACATAACTTGTGTTCGCGGGTACTTCAGTATTCGGTAGGAACAATCACCATTGAGTGAATGGTCTCTAATAAACTTAATTGTTTACTAACTTGTTGGGAGATCTCTAATCTATATTGATGAGAGATATTTATTTGAGCATTCAAATTTTTTTTAAAATAAATAAGACAAAAAATGAGATTGGGTTTTTGTTTGAGTATTCAATATTTTGTCATGAAAAAATTCACACACAAGAAAGATGGACAATTAGATTTTTCATTGAACTCGATACACAATTCTTTCTCCACAGTTTTGTAAACATACTATGTATTTTTTTATTTTAGAATATTTATTCCTTGATTAATCTCTCTTTGTTAATATGTTTAAGTAACAAAGAAAGTATACACATAGTTTTGTAAAATGGGGTTGTAATAATGAAACAAATAGTTTTTTTTTTTGAATGAAAACATGATCTAGTGGCTCCGCACAAGAAACAATGTGCAATGAAGTTAAATATATAATTAATAAAAGTATGTGTGTAAAATGCCTTGGTAGCTGAAATTAAACAAACAATTATGTGTAGTAATAAAACCCTACATTGTAGCTCCAGAGGTAGCTAGCTATCTAGAAATGCAGCTAAATGAGTATTAATAAGTTTTATAAATGCTTGTATACTTTTTTTATCTAACAAAAATATTTGATATTATTTGTCATAGATGAATTATTATATCGAGAAACTTTTCATATTTTAATGATTAGAACATGTTATTTCTAATAGTTTTCAATAAAAGTAATATATGAAGGATTTTCATAATATAAGCATGAATGGCTTTATGTCTTCAAATTATGAAAGTGGAAAAAAAAAAGTACAGTGTGCTTTTATTCCTTACCATATTTATATTTTAGTTCTTTAACATTATTCCTAGCTCAAACACTGATTTTTTTATAAGTGCGCTAAAACATAATAATTTATTAAATTAATTTATCCACTGTAACAATTCAAAATTTTTTAAAAAATAGTAATTACTAATTATCATCTCTCTGCGGTATAATAAGATATTTCAAAATAAAAAGAAATCATTTATCGTCCTTATATTAAAAAAAAAAACTCATGATTATTTCAAAATATAAACCATGAACTTAATACATATTTTTTCCTTTCTAAAACTATAATTCATCATTCTTATAATTTTTATATCCTAATCATTCATCTTTTCCATCACATCTCTTTCATTATCAACTCTTATATATGTCCACGTATATATAAAATACATGATCATCGCAAAATAAAATAAGAAAATAAAACAAGAGAACACACAAAATACAAGGGTAAACTAATTTTGACAAGAATAAATATCAATCTAAATATATTATATATTTAGATTGATATTAAATATTTGAAATATACAAAATATCAAATAAGAGACCAAATATCGAATTCAGAACTATCATCGAGTACAAACAAGATTAACTTTACTAACTCCTTGAGTATGATCATCTTTTACATCATATTGTTTGACATGTGAAGCACTGTTCCACTCTCATCACCTATATGAGTTAGATAACAGTAGAGTTAGGGTAGTCTCACGTCATAAGTTCTCTTTAATACACTTGGACTCGTCCTAGATTAGCATTTCCTCTTAGAAATAACTAATTTGACAAACCAACACTACGTATACATGCATGGTCAAATATATGATAATACATTCATAATTACACAAAGAGTACACAAGAAACACTATTTAGAAAGATATTACCCCTTCCTTCACACAAGATAAATGTCATAAGTAAAATCCCCTTACTACATTAAAGTCATTTAAGCAAAGAGACTCACATGAACCATTGAATCATACAATTCACAAAAAGGCATACTCATTTTCCAAAATTTCTACTATAACAACTTCTCTAACATTTGTTCTGCAAATTTCATAACACCAATCATCGCAACCAAAATTTAATTTATCTTATCGAACATTTTTGCCCACACTTAATAATTACAAATCACAAATCAAATTATCTTCATCTTACAACCTTCTTAACCTTCTCTACTCATAAGAAAATCATCACCACTACAAACATCATTCATTATAATATCATTTCTCTTGGATTTTTTTTTAAGCTTTATCAACATTCACACATCAAAACCAAACTCATATTTTATATTTCAACAGTAAAGCATTAAATTTGTAAAGAAAATGGTTTCTCTTACCTTATAGTCTTGACCTAACATTGTTCTTTTTTCCTTAAACAACTCCACACATTAAAACACTATCTACACAACAAAAGGCCAAAATGATGATCAAGACACAACATTAAGGTCTTATCCAAAGAAAATTTTATTAAGGACGAACGAACGAAAACAATATAAAAAGCAAAAAGAAACTTGCATGTTGGAGAAAACAGATTGTTACATGTAAAAAATGAACAAACCGTTAAGAGAAATCGAATGATGGTTTTGATAGAGCTATTTGTGTATACTACTCTAACGGTAGTGAATCTTCAAAAGAAATATAATTGAATCAGAATTTTATAATAAGAAAGATTTTTTTTGGAGAAAATAAGACTAGAAAAAATAACTTTAATGGGAGAGAATGAGATATGATATGGAGTTCTCACCCACCTTATACTACAATACTACAAAATTCAATAATTTTTAAAAGTAATACACGCTAAATTTAAATTAATATTGATATACTTTAGTTCATATTTGTTTCATAAGTTTGGAGTAGATTTATAAATATATATTTAATGACTATAATTAATATACGGTAAATTAGGCAATTTCTTTTATATCTACAATTTTTTTTTGGATTAAACGTATATTTTAGAAAAGCCTTAATTTTAGAGGAAATTTTGTATTCCTGATTTTTATTTCGTTCTACTACTTTAATGGCAATACATTAACTTTAACTCAACAGATAAATTTAACCACCAACATAAATCTACATTAACAACTTTTTTTTCATTGAAAATGACTTGCCACAAATTACAGAATAATGCACTCCAATGTGATAAATTTCACCTTTAATTCCAATCAATGTTTCAAGAACAGTCGTTATCTTTTAATCAAGTGACTAAGTGAGTCCATGATTACAAAACCCTTTTTAGGTCTGATTTTTATATTAGCGAAACTTGGCACTTAATTGTCACACCCAATGGTGCAATTTGGGTTGGAAAAACCCATTGGGGTGAACTAAAGAGTGATAATGACGCGTTACCAATCAATAAATGTGGAATTGATCCAATTAGTTACAAAATTTGAAAGAGTAAATAGAAGAACATGATCATAAAAACTCAACCTTTACCTTATCTTACAAGATATAATAAATGTAGAAATTGGAGCTCTTAGAACAGGCAGGGAAGTTGACTTGGTGAGAAAAACGAGAAACTTAAAATGTAGAACTTTTAAATATAATATCTGACATGAAAAATTAACAGAACTATACTTATTATTTTGAACATGGTACCAGAGCTTATCTTCAAGAGATCATTATTATTAAAGTTCTGTGCATTAAAATTTGGGATTGGAGGACATTTAAAAATCTTTTAGATGGTTGGTGCATACTAGATTTTCTATAATTTTTAAATGGGAAAGATACAGATAAGTTTCCCGCACCAAATGGAAGAACAAGAACGAAGGGACAAAAGGAGAAAAAGGAAAAAAAAAGTAAGAAAACAGAGAGAGAAGAAAAACAGAGTGACTTAGTGGGAGAGATGAAAGTGAGTCAATTCTGTTTTGAATTTCATCCATATTGATTCCTTCACCAAATCCCACACGGAGTTTAAAAAAAAAAAAAAAACCATTCTTTAAAAGCAGTGGTCTCTTACAATAACAATCCCCATGTCTAGTTTTCCCACAATCTCATCATTTTCCCCGTTGCTTAATCTCTGTCCTCTGATCTCTCTTACACACACACCCTTTGCTTCAATTCCAATCCTTGAACGGTGATCATTCACTTACCTATCTTCAGTGAAAGCATTCCTATCTGTTACTACCCACCCTCTGCTTTTCCCTGTTCATCCATCACCCAATTCAGTTCCATTCAATTCAATTCAAACCCGCAGAGCGCAGAGGCGTTGAACTGAACAATCATCTCCCTCCCCACCTGGGTTTCTGCAAAAGTCACAGTCTTGGAAGGAATTTAGTGATGGGGGTTCAGAAAGACAGGGTGAAATTCAACGTGGGTGGCAGGGTGATGGAAACAACCGCAACAACGCTGGCCAATGCAGGGCGCAATTCGATGTTCGGTGCAATGTTCGACGACAATTGGAACCTGATACTATCATCAAACAGGGAGGGCGAGAGATTCCTCGATCGCAACCCGGATTGCTTCGAGATTCTCCTCGATCTGCTCCGAACCGGGGAACTCTACATCCCACCCAACATCCCGGAGAAGCTCCTCTACAGGGAGGCCCTCTACTACGGCCTCTTGGACCACGTACGCGCCGCCAAGTGGGGCCCATTCGACGGCAACAGGCTAAGGTTGTCCCGTTCTGTGCAGGGCCAGGCCCCGGGTGACGGAACGGCCATTCGAGCAGGCCCTGATGGTGGCTGTTGCGTTGCGCATGGCAGCATGGTTCATGTGTATGATTGGATGTTGGATGAACACCCTCCTCTTAACCTGGATTACCAGAGGGTTAACGATGTTGGGTGGGTTGACTCCGACAACATTGTCATCGGAGTGAGCGAGCGGCTTGGGAGGGGTGATGGGGGGATGGGGCTGTTCAATTCTCACAACGGGGAGCTTAGGTATAAGTTTCAGGTTTGTCATGAGAATCAGGTGAAGAGTTACACTGCAGGGGCCTTGAGTTTTAGTTCAGATTACAAGATATTTTCTAGTTGTAAGGGGAGGAGTAATGAGTATGGGGTAGGGGTTTGGGACCAGGTTACTGGGAAGCAGATTGATTTTTTCTACGAGCCTTTGGGGTGGTCTCTGGGGGATGCTGATAAGCTTCAGTGGTTGGAAGGGAATAATTGTTTGTTGGTGGCTACGATGTTTCCTAGGAAGGACAACTGTTACATTAGTGTTTTGGATTTCAGGGAGAAGAAGATGGTGTGGTGTTGGTCTGATGTGGGGGCTCCTTTTGCCGTGGATGAGAAACGGGTGAGGGATGCTATTGCCATGGAGGATAATAGTTCCATCTGTGTGGTGAATGAGTTTGAGGATTTGGGGTTCATGGATCTCAGAAGTTCTGCTGCCACCAGCATTAGGTGGAGCTCCAGAAGTAGGTTGATGAAGGGGAAGATGCCGGAGGAACCGTGCTACCCCAAACTGGCACTGCATGGGGGACAGCTTTTTTCCTCCATGAATGATTGCATTTCGGTGTTCTGTGGCCCTGAATGGGTTTTGACCTCTAGGCTCAGACGAAGCTATGGGGGTTCAATATGTGACTTTTCCATTGGAGGGGACAGGCTTTTTGCGCTCCATAGTGAGGAGAATGTGTTTGATATTTGGGAGACTCCAACACCACCACTTGTATGATTTAGTTCTAGTTTATTTTTAGTTTACGGTTACTTTTACTTGGTTTGCTATATAAACCAGCTGCTTCTGGTTTTCTAGATAGTGTTGAGTAGTTTATAACTTGTCATACATGTAGGTTTACCTATACTAAAGGTGTCATGGTATATGTGAATATCTGCAGAGAAAGATGATATATGGACTGCTTCTTTTTTGTGACTCCGATTTCATACTTCAATTCAGATCTCTTGTAGATTCGAATTTCGAACCAGTCCCCTTATTCTGTTTCTTTTCTTTTTTAAAGGGCGTACCCTCTTCTAACACTTTTTTGACCTTTTTCTTTCACAACAAACATTGCGGTTTCAATTTGGTAAAGTGAGTTCACTGACCTTAAAAAGGTGAAGGGAATCATGCTAAGCGAAGTCCCGTTCCCTGTGTTAGTTGTAAGCTGTAACCGCTGCACCTTTCGGATTTGCTTTGAATAAGAATCACTTCAGATAAAGCGTTACTGGTGGCGTGAACGAGTGGTTTGCAGGTTCAGGTCATTTTCTCAACAAATTCTACACATAAAATACTCACATAAATCCCAAAGTTGTTAGCTACTACGAGGTTAATGGAAGATAAACAACCAGACCCTTTTGTTGTCGAAGTTCTAAATATTAATTTAATCAAACTTATACATTATGTAGCAGGAAAAATAAAAAAAGACAAGATCGATCGGGCTCTCTTGGTCTGTCCACGAGGAAGGACATGTTTATATTAAGAACATCGTTCCACACTTCCACTTTAAATTTGCAAACAATTATGGTTAAATATGAAGTTTCCATTAGATGAGAAGACACTGTCTATTATTTTTTAGTAAGAAACTGTATACATAAATTTCATCAATATAATACAATACAACCAAAAGAGCAATAATGAATAACAAAATACTGTCATTACAGCAGTAACTCAGTAGGCTCAAACCACTGTGCCACAGTCCACGTGCTTTTTGATCCGTCAGACAACTTTATGATATATTATTCTTCCCACGTGATGACAAGAACCCTAGTGTTCAGATTACCACAATGTCTACTTTAACTTAATGAATGCTTCTTGGTTGCTTGGCGGATAATCCGCAACTTGGTAACACTTACGTGTGAACTTCGAGAGCAACAAGCAATTTTCTTACTAAACCAGATATGAAAAAAATAACCATTTTAAACAAGATCGAAAACGTGAAAAGAAAACCGATGGCATACGAACCTAATTTGATACATAAAAAATTTCACGAGAAAAAAAGGAAGGTTGGATGGACTAAACTAAGCATAATCAGGCATGCTTTTCTTCAAAAATGTAATTGGACGAGAATCTTCAGGGGCGAGTTCGTCGAAGGCAACATAATTTTGCTCTTTATCGTACACATGACACACTGTCATGATTGTCTTCATCAATCTCCAATTCCAACTAGCCTCATTCAGATACTGTCGATCAACACAAACAAAACAAAACAGAAATAATTAGCAACGACGATATTTCCTTTGAGAAATTTTACATGTACGGGATTCGAGACAATTGTACTATTGGAATAAACAAAACTTCCAAATCTTTTATTTAGACTACATCTTCAATAAGTTTCAGAGGCAAAGAGAATATTCTAAAAAATTCATTTTCATTAAATAGGAAGTAAAAAACCCAATACTTGTTAATTATGATAACAATGTGGTAGTATATTTTTAAAAAACAGTAGAAGAGTGGCCCTCATTCCAATACAGGAACAAAGAAAATATATTGGCAATTTTTATCTTACCTTTCCCCAATTTTCTTCGATGGACTTATGGGCTGCTCTTAAATTATAGCTTGGTATCCTCGGGGATATGTGGTGTGGAATATGGACATTAATGTCATGACATAGGATCTCGATCCTGTTTAGAAAAATAATAAATAAAGTCAATAAATAGCGTTAATGCTAATGTTATCAAGTTCATTTTGCAAACCTGCATTTCAGACAAATTGACAAGATGAGTAAATTCTTAAAATTTATTTACGTAAACAAAGGACAATCATTTTCAGATAAAGGAATGAAATAAAAGCATTGGGCAGTAACTCATCAATTATGCAGTACATTCCACCTCCATGTGTAAATTTATATGCCAGAAAAACGTACATTACTAAAGAAAGAAGCAACAAGAATCCATTACCATTTAGGGTAATCACAATGAACAGTTCCATTAAGCTGTGCTTGTGCAGCATTCCACTCCTCTGAGTTTCTGAATGGAATATGCGGCGCAGTATGATGTACCATGGTAAAGGTACTCATCTGTGATCACCAGAAAAATAAATAGTGTGACTCTTGTTATAAGTATAATTTTGAACTGGCAAGAGTATTGATTATATCAACAAAATTCACCCACAATTAAATCGTCGTAAGAAGTTTCACTGAAGGGGTAAGTTGATTTTGTACTCTGGCTATTAATTAAATATTATCATTCATTGGCCTTGAGTTGTATAATACCTTCGTTTTTTTGAGTTGGACGCTCGGTATCTAAAAGTGACACTGTACCTTAACCAAGTTCAGTTGAGCCAAGTAGAACCATTTAAGGGGACAGAGCTCTCCTAGTTTCCCCTTTTTTTCTCATTCACAATACTTCAAAGTCAAATCTTCGTTAAAAGGAATCAAGCTCCATTTTACTTTGTCGAATGGGCATTAGTGGTGGGTTGTTCAATATTTTACTATACTGTATGCTCATCCAGATTTATACTCAAAATGTATCTTCTTCACTGACGTGAATATTACAGACTTCTTTTCAAACTATTACTTTAATAAGATCTCTTACTTTAAGAATAAAAACCCGTATGTAAATTAACATTTCAATGGATTAAAGACATGTCAGAGACTACACATGCAAATTTTCATTTGCATAATATAATCCCAGGTACAATATAATAGAAAATATAAGTGTAGAGCCATGGTTAGAAGGCCGGGATCTTACTGGACCCATCCCACGATTCCATCAATTCCTGGCTAAAATAAAAGTCTAAAACAGTGACATTGGTCTCAGCTTTCTGGCAGCATACAAATACAACAAGGGATAGTCTAGTATTTTTTCCAGTCCCTAACATAAGGTTACGAGTTGTTTTATATATGCATTCAAGTTTAGGACTAACTCCCAACCAACACCAACAGAACTAGAACAAAACCTTATCATACATAAGTGAGGCTGGCTAAATCAATTATATGACGTTATAGGACTCTTATAAAAATTAATCTATCATGAGCGACCAACGTTTAAGATTCAACAAGTTTTATATTTGGATGCCCAAGGTCTAAAGCCTTCCTTCTTCAGGCTTCAGGCTAACAATAAGCCCATAGGTGGAGGTTGCTTAACATAAATCAAAAAGTTTAACCCACTTCCAGATCATTAAAAATGGCTTCAACAATACCCTGGCTAAATATGCAGCAAATCATTACTACCCATCCAAACAAAAAGAAACAAAACATTGGAGCCAACAGTGGTGAGCAAAGAATGAATTTACAATATAGAAATGAAATTACCCAGAAGTGATAGCCCAACCATGGCATCAACCAGAATTTTATCCATCCCATGATTCCTGTCTTGTAAATGATTAATGGCCACCCAATTGCTATAAAGGAAAACACACACGCTAAACTTATCTTCACCCTGTTTACTTCACTTGGTCTGAACTTCTTCAAATCAAAGTGGCACAGCAACCTAAGTTAGAATGCAACCCCATATCAAGATTTGATTTAAAACTAAAGGTAATTAAATACGAATTCAAGGAACTTTTAGCTAATGAAGTAGTACTTTAGGAACTGCACAAAGATATTTCAAGGCATGGGACCTTAAAGAATAAATGATAAATGATTTCATTATATGCTCATACCAGTGAGCTATAGACATCCAGCATCGAAATGGACCATATCCATATATTATTGCTTTCCTCAAAAGGGGAGAAGATTCAAACTCGTCCTTCCTAACAGGCTGCCAAGCAGTATCTTCCACCAGCCTGTACCATTATAAATGGCTTACAATTAAATTAATGAAACAGTGAAGCTACTGATTCTGCGTGAGACAGTTAAACTCAGAAATAAGCATACTAAATTATGTATTTATTGCGGGAAACTTTCTAGTTTTAGGCCAGCATCACCATACAAGACAGACAAAAGAGGGTTTTCCTTCAGCAAGGAGTTACCTCCTTCGACATCTAGCAATTAGTAAAACTATCCTATGAATATAACCACCCGAAGCCCCACACACCACACAAACTAACTGTCAAAACATTCAACCCAAGACAGAAATACCGCACAAAAATAAGAACTCAGATTCATAACCGCCTAAAAATAGTTACCTGAAGACAAATTACAACACAAACACTAATAATTCTGCCCTACTGAATCTCAGTTTGCTTCTTATTCCTTCAGATATACACTTTCCAAGGTCTATCTGTCAGAGACAGAAGAGTTTAAATAATGCGTACGTGTGCATCATGTAGATAAACCAAGGTGCAGGATTTTTATCCAATAATATGATGTTACCATTGAGTCTCTTACAGTGCATTATGCATGTCATATATAGCCTGTATTTTATCCTTTCAGTATTGGTGCCATCTGACTTTGAGTAAATCTGGGGCAGAGAGTGTGAATTTATACTGGACAAATAACTATAATGTACAAAATAATGATGCATTATCCCACTATCAGTTTTCAGCAGAACATATATTTTTCCTTGACAAACCTACTCAAATATAAATTAACAAGGGTGGATTTGAGGAATAAAAAAACATGTTTTCCACCGCATATTAAATAAAAATATTAACCAGTCCCTCCACAGTCCATATACAAGATGCACTTGTAAAATAAAAAATACAAAAAAAATAAATAGAAGAAAACACAAACTGCTCACATGTTTGTTTTTGCATGGTGTCTGTCATGCTTAAATCGCCATGGCTCATATGGATAAATCAGTGGCAAAAAAGCCAGGGTCCCAACAATGTCTTCTATCAATTTGTTGGATGAAAATGACTTGTGAGCACAATCATGTCCTATAACAAAGAACTACATGACAAAAAAGGAAAGAAGATTAGAAAACATAAACAAAAATTTTGGCCAAGTTCTTAAGAGATATGGTCAAGAAGGATTTGAGATACCGGTAAGAAATAAAATTATAACTAACCCCAGTTACTGCAGTCCCAGTCCATGCCCAAGCCAGAGGAAGAAGATACCAGGGAGCTTTGGAAATCATGAAGATCCCCAATGCATAAGAAGTGATAGATATCAAAACAGATTTCCATGCTTTCACATCATCAATCTCAAAGACCTGCAAAAAATTGTAAGACAATTTATCTTTCTCATACGGCTATTGTTTATGTTTTATTACAAACTTGCATGACACAATGAATGCTATTTTAAGCGCATGAGCAAATATTTCACTGGAAAACATAAAGTATTTAAGTGGTGACTCCACTTATTAGAATTAAACGCAAAAGTCCTATCTAATGATGTTGCTATAAAACATGACATCGATCTAAATAATAATAACAACAATAACAATAATAATAAAGCACCTCCTTAGGAAGGGAATTGATGACATCCTTTAAAGTAACATCAGCTGGAAGCGGCTCTCCAATTTGCCTGAAACCATAGTCTTCAGCCAGCTGTTTTCTATACTCCACACCTTCCACAGGAGCTGGTTGTTGTACTGGAACTGCAACAGCACGTATGAAACTAACCTTATTCCTAGTAACAAAACTCCTTTGACGCTCGAACCCTTTCCGAATAAGCCCATCACTGTTTAAACTAAATATGCCTGTGGTAAAAGAATGACAAATAATTAGTTAAAATGCACCCATTCCACACACCAGTGATGCCCATGCCTATTAAAAGTTAAGCACAATGGCACCTTACAGACTCCAGCCCAACTCATCAAAGGATAACTAAGTGATACTAATCACTGGTACCACCAGGCAATGGTAGCTATTCACCGGAGACAATCTTATTCGAGTGAAATATTTGTGATGATGATTCTTCCTAATATCTTATCATCGAATCGGTCCATTTCCAATATCTTGAGCTTAAATTGCGACATGGAGCGGTAAATTGAATTACGGTAAGGGAAGAAGGTAAATACCTGGGGAGTAGTGAGCAGCAATGTCTCTCCGGCGAAGTGGTTTCTGAAAAGAGCCCTGAAAAATGAAATCATAATAAGAGTAACATTGGCTTGAAAGCTGAAACACGCTCGAGAGAAAAAAAACGAAGAAGAACAGTAATGGAAAACCTTGAATAGAAGTAATGAATCAGCGAGCGTGCAAGCCATTGTGAGCACAGATTAAACTGAACTCACAAGAGAGGATTTTGGCGCTTTGAAAGAGATAACGCTTTTGCTGTTTTCCCTTTCAGAAAGGATCGTGGATGGGAATGTATTTCATATGTTAGAGTGTGGGCCCCTCAGAAATGTGGACTTCCTTTAAGCGACCCTCGCAGCCGCATGTATGTATTGGACGGTGTCGTTTTTTCTCCGTCCACTGTCCACTGCACCATTTCCTCTTCTTTCAGTTTTTTTATTTACATTTTTAACCATAATTATTTGCTTATTATTTATTATATCTTTTTCATGTGCAAATACAACTTTTTTATTTTGTATACAAAATTAATGTTAATTATTGATGATTGATATGATCCAAATTTACTCTTATAATTTCTAATATAAAAATATTCTCTCTTCTTTATCAACACTTTGTTGAATAAATATCGTTTGTCACGTTTTACATTTATAATACATTATTGACTCTACATTTTCATTGGCTTCTGTGTTTGACTACATGTTTCACATGGCTCGTTACTATTATGTAACTCTCAAAACTTTTATTTAACAATTTTAATAAGCCATGACAATTCGATTTTTTTACTTAAATATTAATTTATTTCTTTAAAGTACGAACATAGAGTTTGCTTTTAGTATATACTTTCAGTGTCAGTTAATAAATTAATAAAAATAGGGTTAAATATGTTTTTGTCTTTTAATTTTAAGTGAAAATTATAATTAGTCTCTTTTCAAAATTTTGGTCTAATTTAGTTTATTTGTGGATTTAGTCTTTTTAACCAAATTTCGTTAAGTTTACTTAACATTTCAAATGCGTTTCATGACAGTTTCTTAACTACTATTCAAACAAAAATGTGTCAAACGGTGTCAAATAAACTCAACAAAATTTGCTTGAAATGACTAAATTTAGACAGTTCTGAAGTTGGAAGACTAAATTGGACCAAAATTTTGAGGAAGGATTAATTTCAATCTTCACGGAAAATTGAAGGATAAAAACATATTTAACCCATAAAAATATATTCTAGATACAATTTTAAATAATTAGTTAAATGATGGTGTACGAAAATTTAAACTACTAGAGCATAAGAATTGAATTTGGAAAATTTCATGTACTTATAAATAACACGCTTTTTCGAATTTTAAGAAAACACACGTCTACTCTGAAATAGCATAAAAAATAATTATTTCTTTAAAATATTTCTCTCCGCCTATATATTATGCGAGTATAATCTCTTTCCAAAATAATCCATAAGTATGAATACAGCGAAAAAAAAAAAATCATTTTCTTCATAATACTACATGGTATGATTATTAAGAGTATGATAGTGAGAGTATAACTACTGAGAATCCATACATATACCAATTTTGGATCATTTTAAAGCAACTAACTACTTAGTGAGTATCTAATGTGTTAGTTAATTAAATGTAGTTTACTTTATCTCTTATAACCCGTGAGTATTCGAATTATTTGCTAGTTTTTACGAAAAAACAAATCACTACAAATATTAATACCGTAACAATCTTAAAATTCCACTACCTACGTACACATATAATTAATATGTGATAAGTTTAGTTTATATCAAGATATATAATTCAACAACATCAATTAAAGTCACCTTAAAAGTACATTCAACCCAAAACCTAAAAACATTCATATAATTAATTATTATGTTTTAGTCTCGAAGACCATGATCTTATTCTAGAGTTATTAGTCTTATCACACTTACCACCACTGCTCAGGTATTAGTATACCATCATTGCAAATAAAGAACAAAAACAACATATCAACACAGACATTAGGGTGAACTAATACATTTAAAATAGTAGTAGAGAAAAAACAGAATAAAATCAAGTAAAAAAGTTAGAGAATAATTTAAGATGTCAAACAAGTGTTTCAATAAATAACTTAGAACAATTAATTTAAAATATATTATACTATTTATAATAAATGTGTATAATTATATATAATTATTGACAAAGCTTTCTCAGAGATTAGTTTACTGAATGAAATTGTGAAACTATATACATGTCACACTTACTTCCAATTTTTGAATGATGTTCCAATGCTCATGACTAGTGTTTCTCACTAAACTATGACAAAGGTTAACCCACTAGAATAATCATCTTTCATATATCATAGTGCCTGCAATGTGGCGTATCATTCGACTCACACATATAGATATCGCATTTTATGTGAATGAGATATTAGTTGTCATGATAGTTTCATCTCTGGAAGTCTTCTTCTATACACTTTGACATCCTAAGCACCAATATTTTTCCATGAAAATAGCTATTGAAACTCAACCTACAATTTCTACAACTCACATCTTGATTACATTAACATTGTACACTTCTTCAGATGTTATAAACACTTCCACATTCAATATCACGCATAACATAAAATTCTCAACTTTTAAATTCAATCCCAACTCTAAAAAAATCTAGATTTGTCTACATTTAAAATTAAAAAACAAGAATAATTAATTCAAATGATTAGCTTCACTAAAAGAGGAGCTCACAAATGTTCTTCCTTGAGCACCACCACCACCACACATCTCTAATTTGAATTATATACAAAACAAAAACCCAATATCAATCAGATTGCGATTTCATGACCATCATGAGTGAGAGTTCACCTAGAACACTGAAAAATTACAAACAGCCCAAAAATTGTACATTCTTCAAAAAATCAGAATGATTACTGGAAATGAGTATATTACACTCACCTAGTGTCAGAAAGATGAAAAGAGATTATAAGGCTCGTTAGAGGAACTTACTTCTATTGTCTCAATTTTCAAAAACAATAAAGAATTAGATTTTGAGAAGGAACACAAAAAAGGAAAGGAAAAACCCGTGAAAAAAGAGAAAATAACAATATTTTCTTCCATTTTTCTTTTTAACCAAAGTCCAAATTTTGGTTTTTCATCCTTTTAGAAAAATCTTCTTTAATAGTCCAAATATTATTATAATTATTTATTGGATTCTCATAAATACATAATATAATAATTATGATAAATGTCAATAAATAATTTAATTTATATTTGTAAAATAGTAGTCTGGTAAGATATTAATAAAAAAACCTGAGTTAACATGGAATATGAAATAATAATTGCCTACCACAAAAATAGCAAAAATAATACTAGTGTTTTAAATAAAAAATAACTGTTATCAAAATTAATAAAAAAATCCTAATTAATATCGGCATAAAAGTAATAATCATATTATTAAATAAGTGACACTCCAATTAAAATCAATTTAGAAGAGAGTGTAAAAATAATAAACATGAATATTGGAGTGTAATTTTTTTTTAAACCCTACTTATTTTGGATTTGAGATTATTTTATTTAAAATAATTTAATTATTCTTATCAAATTCTAAAATTTCAATTCTATTTTTTAATTTTTATGAATAAATTATTTTTTATCAAACATATCAAATTCTCTTTAAAAATTAATTACACTCTTCAAAACATAAAAAATTAATGAAGTATTTGTCTTCTTATTTTGATCCTTAGAAAATATTAATCAAGGAAGTGTAATTAAAATTAAAAGGCACAAATAAAAGAAAAAAATAATAAATAAGGTAAATACACTTTTAATTCACAAACTCGAATAATTATTGTGAAAATCAGCCCCTTTCACCTCATAATATATAATTTAGGAGAGTTTATCTTAAAATTATTATAAAACAAAATATGGAAAGATATAATGGACAAAATGTGTACAAAAGGAAAACAACTCTCGGACCAATAAATTAGTTAAATTAAATCCAAGTTCAAATTTTAATATCTACTATTTCTGGTTTATAAGTAAAAAACGTATATTTTTCTCTCTCTCTCTCAAGTATAAGTAAATATTGATTAATATCCTTAGAATAGTCTAATTTTAACTGATGTTTGATTTCTTTGTTGTATGTTTTTGTTTTATGAAAAATACAATTACAAAAAAAAAATAGCATATTAGAAAAATGTAATGTATTATTTGTAAGTTGAAGTTTTTGTTACTTATAAAGAAAAAAGTAGTATGTGAATAAATTAGCGTGAAAATATTATTGATTTTATTAATAATTTTGGCCTTAGTTTTTGTATTTGTTTTAGTTTTTATATATTTTTTAAGTGGATTGAGTGTAATTTTTTTAATTATAATTAATGTAATTATTCTACTAAATTGACATTTATATTTTTGAAGGTAACCACGTCGGTTTAATTAAATATTTAATTATTAATTTGGTCCTCAGTTAAATATGTTTTTAATTTTTATATTATTTTTAAATGAAATAATTTTAAAAAAGTAATTTATTTATTTCAAAAATGTAAAATTATTCCAAAAAAAAATACATATTTGAACGAGAAAAAAAAATGAAATTGAGGAATTTTAAGAAAATATTTTAAATAATTAAAATGGTAAAATTTGAAATTTAATAAAAAAATAAAAAAATTGGAATTTTCAAAGTTGTGGAGTTGTTCTTTCCTTAGGACAAAAAATTTCACATGTCCAAAAAGTCAAGCCGGGTCGAACATAAAGTTGAGATAACTTGATTCAGATCGAAAGTCAAGTTAATTAAATTCATACTCAAGAATATTTTTGATTTTGCCTTAAAATAACATTTAAATTGATTTATCCAATCAAGAAAATTGAAATATAAAATATTTCATTTACTATATCCAAGCAAACTATTTAAGAAATGAAATGAATTCAATTTAAAGTAATTCAAATCCTATGTATTTCAATTTATTGGAAATTTTGAAATCTCTCATCCAAACACAATGTTAACTTTAAGTAAAAATTAAAATTAGTTACTTCTTCAAATTTTGGTCTAATTTTTTAACTTTATAAATGCCTGGATTTATTCATTTAAACCATATTTTGTTTAAGTTTATTTGACATTTTCAATGTGTTTCATGATAACATTTGAGTTATTTACAATTTCATACATTTGAGTCACTTGAGAAACACATTTAAAATGCCAAATCACAATGCTAGTAGTAATCACGTGTGAATCTAACTTCTTTTATCCCTTTACAACCCTTTATTCATCACTCACACACTTTCACTAAGATTGTCTTCTTCAAAACCAATATTGATTCCGTTAGATCCAAAATATTTGTTTTTGTCTATTGCATTATCGGTGATTGACACATAAACCCAATTGTGACTTTTAAATCTTTCCTAATATCTGTAGATGATGACATTGACGAAAAAATGGACCACATTATCTCTTTGTGAACAAATATAAGGACTCAATTGAGTGAAAAAAAAATATGGACTACATTATTAATTAAACCTTTTATTAGAGTGACACATGGTTATCTTTTTAACAACATTAACCTCAATTTAAGATATGAGACCACATTGACTCTAATTAACAAAAAATGGGCTCAATTGAATAAAAACAAATTTAAAAACAAAAATTAATCAAATACCTAAATACAAAAATTAAATTACCAATTAAACCAACATTATTTATAATGTCACTCAATATCGACAAACTATTCAAGTTGTCTCTATATTTTTTTCTCATTATCGATGAGGAGAAGATAACATATAAGACTATAACTCACCATTCACTAAAGCACAAATTAAAACTCTTAAGAAACACAATTAAGTCATTAATATATATATTTTTTTAATCAAAGATGAATTGAAAACTTCTGAAAATATATTATAAAGATTTAACAATACGATGAGACATGAAATATGAGAAATGAACTCCATTCAAGTTAAGAATGATTTTCGATATAAATAATCCTTTCATATATAATTCTTCACCTATTTTATATTTTGTTTGAACCGATTATTAGGATAAACCTATATCACATATAGGTTTTTCAAATGATTTTACTAGATAATGTATAAGTTCAACTCAAATAAAACATAAATACCACTTAAAAAAATTTAAGACACAAAATTTATAATTTTTTCTCTCTTAAGATGCTTAATTTTTTTCACTTTTACTTAATCTTGACACACTTGAATTTCGAAAACATGTGAAAAAAAATACAAACCAAAAAGCAGTGTAACGTAAGAAAAGTTTAGTGAGCTCTGAAATTGTGGGTGCTATACACAACCATAGAAGTTTTTCACTACAAACAGTTAGGGATGACAATTAGCTGCAGAAAAAAAAACGGGGCAGGCCAGGATAGTGAGCCCGCAGGCCCGCACGGGCTAGCCCGCGGCCCGCGCGGGCCGGCCCATAAGCCCACATAATTTTTTTTTTTAAAAAAAACTTGCACTTGTGTATATTAATTATTTCTTTTATGAACTCTTGCATTAACGTTTCAAATTCTTGTATAACTGGAAAAGACAAGTATTATGTAATTTTTAATGTGCTAAAATTTAAAGAATACATTGTGTATGTCATAGTATGAATATGATGAAAATGTTGAATTATTAATTTATCATCTAATTCCCCAAAGTCTTTACTTAATTTTGTGAACTTCTTAAAGTTTTCCAATTTTTAAACATTGAAAGTTTTATCATAAAAATTAAAAAAAAATAAAAAAAATAATCTTTTTTTAAAAAAAAAAAGCGGACCGACCCGCGGGCCAAGGAGTATGCGGGGCGGGCTAGTATTTTCAGCCCGCATTGCCACCCCTAAAAACAATTGTGTTAGTGAAGGTTGTTGGTCAATTATTGTTGAAATCCCCAGCTCATATTCCCTCTTTCTAAGAAACCTAGCTACCACATAGTTTGTTTGGTGGTCCAAATTACTGTCTTCCAACCCACAATTACTATAATTTCTTTCTGCCTTAACCCAACCAACCCTTTATTTTTTCATTCTTTAACTTTTTAAACATTTTCTGACTACTCACCATCTTTTTTTTTTTCCTTTAACTCTTTAATCATGATAAATCTTCAAGCACAAGAAATACCTCTAACCGTTATCAACTTAAAATTCCTTTTCCCATCGAACTAATTCTTCTCTTTTCATTATTTTAATTTTCTCCTTAGTTAAGACAATTTTTCAAATTTAAGATTTATTTGTCCCCTCAGTTGAACATAAAGAAGTTACTTGGTTTCAAACTTCATTATACAAATTTATATAATTATGTATAAAGAAGACTATGTTTTATAATTGTTTTAATTCTTTATTATTTTTATTCTTAGAGAAATATAAGTAATTTTATTTATTTATATGAGAAAAGTGAACACTTAAATTTGATGTGTACATATTCTATTTCAATAGGTAACTTATCATATTTTTCTTTTCTAGCATTTTGATAGGAATCGGACTAGTTAATGATTGCTGAGAAAATTAGTTAGGAAGCTAGAAGTAGTGGAAGGTATACACAAAATTAAGAAGAACAAAATACTAAATTCTTCGATTTTTATTAATACTACCTTAACGAAAATATTTTATGCTAAATGTGCCTATTAACTCATAAAATAAACGCACCAAATTATTAAAAATTTGTAATATAATATAATAATAACGCAATGTTTTATTGATAGTTAGTCTTAGGTGGAGACACGTAGAACAAAATCCGACATGCAACATCCGAGTGCTAACAACTAACGAACACTTATCATACTATGATAGAGACACGTGCCATACGGGAAATTTCCGAAAATGGAAAATAACAGTAATTAAATTACCCGTAATGGATATCACGTGGTACACGTGTATCATGTAAGGGCGTCCACGTCAGCAACCGCTGAGTGTGAGTCGGTTGGTAACCTCAACTGCAGTGACGTTATTCAGCTACGATACAATACGAGAAATAAAACGAACGGACCCATCTCCCCCGCAAAACTTTCTTTTTCTTTTCACTGAGAAACAAAAAGAGAGAAACAGAAGCGACGATAAATCCATCCAAACTCTCGTTTCGTTCATTCTTGCATTCTTCTGCGAAAGCGCTGCTGAGCGATTTTGTGGCGTAAAGCTCAAGGCAAATCGTGACGTTACGTTAGGCTCTGCCGAATGAGAATTTGTGGTTCTCGAATCCATCGCGTGGGATAGGGTTAGTGAAGCCTGAATCTGAAGCTTCGCGGACGTTGGCTATGCTCCGCAAATTGTTCTTCCGCAAGCCTCCAGATGGCCTCCTCGAGATCTGCGAGAGAGTTCACGGTACTTTCTCTGCTTTTCTCGTTCTCAATTTGTGGAAAATGATTTAGCAATTCAAAATATATGATTCGTGGAACATTTGGTGTCTGTTTGATTGCTTGGAAATGTGGCAATGACGGGTGGATTGGATTTCAAAGGGAATAATTTGTTCAATTTGAAATGACTTTAACTTGTTATTATCATTAGGAGTTGAGTTAGTGATTGTTGTTGGAATTGACAATGAAGATTCACTGTGAATGTAGTTTTTGATTGCTGCTTCACCACGGATACATGGAAAGAAGGGAATTACAATTACAAAGATTACATGGACGGGATAGTTGGTCGACTTAAGGAGAACTTGCCTGATGCTTCGATTCTTATTTTCAATTTTCGCGAGGAAGGTACCAAGACTCAGATGGGAAGTATCATGTCTGAGCATGACATTACTATCATGGACTATCCTCTGCACTACCAAGGTGTTCCCGTGCTAAAAATGGAGCTCATCCACCACTTTCTGAGGTCTGGTGAAAGCTGGCTCTCGCTTGGGCAAGACAATATGTTGCTGATGCATTGTGAACCTGGTGGTTGGCCTGTTTTGGCTTTCATGTTGGCTGCATTGTTGATTTATAGAAAGGCTTATACTGGGGAGCAGAGGACTCTCGATATGGTTTACAGGCAGGCTCCTCACGAGCTTTTGCATTTGTTGTCACCGTTGAATCCTATCCCTTCCCAACTGAGGTATCTGCTGTATATTTCCAGGAGGAATGTGGCCTTAGATTGGCCTCCTCTGGACAGGGCACTTATGTTGGACTGCATCATTCTCAGACTCTTCCCAAACTTTGACAGTGAAGGTGGTTGTCATCCTGTGTTTAGAATTTATGGACAGGATCCCTTTAATGCTGATAAATTTCCCAAAATGTTGTACTCAACGCCCAAGAGAAGCAAAAATGTTCGGGCCTTTAAGCAGGTATGTGAATTTACCTCATGCTTTCAAGTGAATTGCTCTGGGTTCTTGAGCCTCCTGTTTTTGATATTACAATTCGTTGATTTTATTTTGGAGCCTGTACCTTATAGAAGGCATGCACTGATTACATATATCATGAAAACTATTATCCTGAAATTTATTGTTTTCAGCAGATGAAAAGACTTTGGTGTTACTGCTATTTTGCAAAAAAGTGCCGAAATAAATCTGTACCTGTTCTTGAGATCATTTGCAATCTCATAAATTGTGGCAAAAAGGCTTTCAGATGTAATAGGGAAAAATCTCTTTTTCTCTTTTCCTTCTTCAATTCTCGTTGTATTTAAGGCCATTTTGATTTGCAGAATACTTTTGTAAATTGTGTTGTACACTTTTCATATGATTTAACTTTAAATAGTTATAAACCACTAAATTGCAGCTCAAACTTGTTTTTCTAGTTATCAAAACGATCTTTAATAATTATGTTTTGGCAACGTGAATTGAACCTTGAAACATAAGCTTATAGTGATACTGATGAACAACATTGGTTATTGATTCCTCCTTGACAAATATGGGGGCTACATTTAAGATAAGTCTTAGTTTTGATCAAGAGGCTGCACTTGGCAGCGATTATCCCAAAAATGCAAAAGAAAAAAAGGGGGACGTACTTAAAAGAAGAAAGGAGAAACATGTTTGTAAAATCTATGTTTAGCATTTAAGAGATCCTAGTCATATTTCAATACACCTTATGGATATAGGCTTTAGAAAATTGAGTTCAGGACAGGCTTGTTCTCTTTAAATTCTAATAAATATTTTTGTTTGCCGAAATTTTGCTGTTGTAATAGACATGGTGTGTCAGCTTATTTATTCTACCCAGCAAGTTGCATCTGGAATCTGCTATAATAACTTATGCAATTATTGTGCAATTTCTTGTTTTTGTGTTGCAGGGAGAGTGTGAACTTATTAAAATTGATATCAACTGCCATATTCAAGGTGACGTTGTCATTGAGACTATTAACTTTAATGGTGACATGGAGAGTGAAAGGATGATGTTTCGAATCATGTTTAACACAGCCTTTGTTAGATCTAATATTTTGATGCTTAACCGGGATGAAATTGACATTTTATGGGATGCTAAAGATCACTTTCCAAACGATTTTAGAGTTGAGGTACAACTTGTTTCCAACAGTAATCATGATGCTTCTGATTGTACATTCCTAACGGTGAATTTATTTTTGTGGTTTATGTTTGTATTAAGATCCTTTTCTCAGAGATGGATGCTGCAATTGTTGTTGCCGATAGGACCTCATGCTTTGAGGAGAAGGATGGACTGCCAATGGAAGCATTTGCCAAGGTTCAAGAGATCTTTAGCCATGTAGACTGGATGAACCCCAAGGCAGATGTTGCCCTAAATGCTCTCCAACTTATAAGTGATTCGACTATGAATGATAGCTTAGATGAAAAAGGTCCTAGAACGCCTCAAGGGAATTTGAATGAAGAGGTACGGTCTTCATTCTCAACCAAGACATCCCGTATGAGTAGAAAAGAGGAGAAGACCAACAAGTTCGAGGGTATTCCGCAGCAACATAGTATACCTAACAATATTTGTCAAGATTCAGTCAGAACTTCTAAAAGGACCTCGGAATCCAATAAATGTCCAACAAGACCTACAAATCTTGACATAAAACTGCAAGCACCTCATCCTGCCATATTTTCTACCGATACTTCGTTTTCCCCTCGAACACCTCCTTTGAGGCCTCAATCCACTAGTGATAAAGAAGCTCATGATTCTCCTTGCCAAACAAAATCTCCCCCTTCTTATTATGTTGTGCCTTTGCAATCAAGACACCAATCACAAGACAGAAGTCATTCATCTATTTCTGTCCCTACACCTGACACCCAATTGTCATCTACTTTTCATAGCAAGTTACTGGCTGACATCATTTCCTGTCCTTCAGCTCCAACACTTACTTCAACCCAATCATCTCCTTCACTTTCTTCCAAAAATGTGGATGAGATTCCTCCTATTAAAACAAGAATAGAGTCTTCCCCTCCACGACCTCCAACTCCGCCTCCTCCTCCCACTCCTCCAGTAAATGATCATAGACTAGTTCGAGCTAGACCACCTCCACCACCTCCTCCACCACCTCCTCTTCCTCCAAAGAAAGAACTGCATGTTAAAGCTGCACCCCATCCTTCTCCTTTATCACATATGAATGTGGCGCCACAGGTTAGAGATGGACCCTCTCCTCCCCTTTCTCTAAAAGAGGAGCAACCTACTAGGTTTAAACCTCCTTGTCTCTCTGGGGAAGTTGCAGGTTTTACTATAGTACCACCTCCACCTCCACCTCCACTTTCAAGTGAAGTACTTTACTCAAATCACACTAATTCATCATTGCAAAAATCTCTAGCTCCTCCCTCTCCTCCTGAGGCACCTGCGCCTCCCCCTCCTCCTCCCCCTCCTCCTGGTGCACCTGCTCCTCCCCCTCCTCCTGGTGCGCCTGCTCCTCCCCCTCCTCCTGGTGCGCCTGCTCCTCCCCCTCCTCCTGGTGCACCTGCTCCTCCACCTCCACCTGGAGCACCTGCTGCTCCACCTCCTCCAATGCCCTTTGGTAAAGGAGGTCTAAAATCAGGCAGTTCATTTTCAGGATCTCTTTCTGTGAACGCTCGATCTAGTTCAGCAACTAACTTAAAGGGAATTTTATCGCGAACAATTACCTCAAAGAATAACACTAAAAGGTTGAAGCCTTTGCATTGGTTGAAACTATCTAGAGCAGTGCAAGGAAGTTTGTGGGCAGAGTCACCGAAGTCTGGTGAAGCTTCCAAGTAATGTTGATTGGCTATGGTGCTTCATTTCTTAGGACAGATTATCTTTCAATTGTTATCGTATCTTACCTGCCTTCCCTTTTATTATCTAAATGTAGGGCCCCAGAAATTGATATGTCAGAGCTTGAGAATCTCTTCTCAGCAGCAGTCCCAACTTCAGGTATTGCCAAAAAGTCAAATGTCCAAAGCTCAGCTGGGCCTAAATCTGAAAAAGTGCAACTGGTAATTATTTTCAGTTTGTAGTACCACTAAGATTGCTTGTGGATTTTTACATAATCTAGTTGTTTATACCCGAGTGTGATGGGAAAATGCAAGAAAATAATTACTAGGAAAGAGCTATAGTTCCTAGTACTTATAATAACCAGTAGTTGTCATTTTATGTTGGTTATATGCAGCCATAAAGTTGTAAGTGGTTTCATCTATCAGCTTTTCCTTGAAGGAAACCTTTAGAGTTGACAAACTGAAGAATCAAAATTAATGTTCACATAATTACTTTTGAACACTATTATATTATATCATCAACCCATCTTAAAACCACCAATATTATCTGTGGTAGTCTCTCCCTTTCACGTATTTACAACTATAAGAGTTCACTTGCATGGTGCAATGTTGAAAATAATCAGTGTTTTCTGTTTGTCAGTGTGACATAGTCCCTAAAGTAGGTTCTATTTATCTTTTTTTTTTCTCATTAATATATAGTTTGTGGTCACCACAAAATTATAATCCTTTTTATTTTGATTTAGATTGATTTTATCACTCCTTGCAGATTGAGCATAGGCGAGCATATAACTGTGAAATCATGCTTTCCCAAGTGAAAGTGCCTTTGCATGATTTAATGGTAAGATTGACATTTACGTTTATGGTCTAATAATGTAGGAAAGAAAACCAAATGTTTTTTTTTTTAATTAAGATTGAGTCCTAGTTAATAAGGGAACTACGATTTGATTGAAAATTGAATTTTGATTAATAGTCATCCTAGAATATGTTAGTGATTTGTTTTCATTGGAAACTATGAATGTTGGCATAAATTTTATAGCATAACTATAAAGAGCACAGTATACTTGTTCTTCTCATCCTTTTCCTGTTTTCCATTATTGTTTTTAATTTATTTTTTCTTCACCTAAACTGTCTTATCTATTTATTGGAAATTGGTTTCTCTTTGAAATAAACGAAGATCTGAATGTTTTAACATAAATACTTTTTTCAAACTTGTATGACTGTAGCATACTGAGGGCATGCTGCATTGTTTTTGTGTGTTTTCAGTATATGATTTTCATTCAAAGATATTTATAATGATTTTGCAAGTTACGAAGCAAAATTTTTGATGCATTTGTTAGAAATTAAAAATAGTGAATTTTGAAAGAGTAAATAAATCAAAATCTATCATAGAATCTTTATTTCTTGAGCCTACACTAAATGAGGCTTGATATTTGCAAATTGATTGGAATGATTATTTTATTGTGGGAAGGATGTATGAAATAATTATTGTGTCGTGATTCTGGAAGATATAAAGTGAATGAGAAGTCTTGGTTTTATATGAAATATCTGTAGAACTGTTAACTATTTCCTTAAACCATTTTTGTGTGTTATATTCATTAATAGTGGTCCATTTGAAATATTCACAGACCTCAGTGCTAGCACTGGAAGAGTCAGCACTGGACTCTGATCAGGTTGAGAACCTCATAAAGTTCTGTCCAACAAAAGAGGAAATGGAATTGCTCAAGGTTGGGAGATTAAATTATGGTTAAAAACTATGCTATGTTCATCTTATAACGAGTATCCTCTTTCTTTTCCAAAATTTCACAACTTCATTTATTCTGAACAGGGTTATAACGGGGATAGGGAGAAGTTAGGAAGATGTGAACAGGTATATAGGGTTTCAGGACTTGGTGCCTGTAATTTTGGATCTCTTCTGTCAGTGCAAGATTTATGAATATTTAAATTATAGCATTGATTGTACAGTTTTAACCGTAATCACGGAAACTGCATTTCTATTCTCTCTTGGCATGAATCTGAATTATATTTTCATAAATTCTTCATTACAGTTCTTAATGGAATTGATGAAAGTACCACGAGTGGAATCCAAGCTCAGAGTTTTTTCATTCAAGATTCAATTTCGCTCTCAGGTTAATATATTACTCTTTTCATGGATCTTTACCAGAAAAAAAATGGACTTAAACTTATTAACAGTTTGACCATGATACTTTTATGTAGGTTTCTGACCTAAGAAAGAGCCTGCTTGTTGTGAATGCTGCTTCAGAAGAGGCATGATTATTCCTTTTTACTTAAACCTCTTTTTGCAACATAGTTTCTCTCTCTCTCTCATTTTTTCGAGTTTGTTTCTTTTTTCAGATCAGGAATTCGGTCAAACTAAAGAGAATTATGCATACAATACTTTCTTTAGGAAATGCTTTGAACCAAGGAACAGCCAGGGGTATGTTTAAATAAATATTCACAGCAGATAAATGCAACACGGACCATTCAAGTTTATAACAAAGAAAAGTACCATAATATTTAGAAAATATCTATAATTTATGGCCTCTGTGCATGGTATTCAAACCGCATTTCGTGTGATTTCGTATGTGTTAGTGTCCCTTATTTGTTTTCCTTACCTCTTGTAATTTACTTTATTGTTACCCCTCGCCAAGTTGTGATTGTAAACTTTGAACTCTTTCTTTTTTCTTAGAGGGCAAGCTATTGTTCCTCTGTTTATTATTCAATTTCAAAAATAAAATAAAGTCCATCAGTATTCTGCTCCTTTGTTCCTTGACACTTCAGATCAAAATATTTTCTTCATTAATCAACCATATTATTCATTTTAATTTGGAGAACAATGTGTGTGCTTGGATGTTGTTACTAAAGCAGTCTCACCTGTCAATGGCAATTAAGACTGGTTAAGTGAAAACTATATTAATTAGATGAATGCATTTGTTATGCCACATATGTAATCGAAATATTGATGTTGAAACTTTTTCTATCTTGGTTCTTCTTGAATATACGCTGATACAATGTGTATCAGAGGTACCTGGAGTCGGAGAAGGAAAATAACAGAATTGACAGGCAAGAAGGCAAGCTTCTTGAGAGCAGAGCTCTCCCAAGCAAGAAAGGAATCTCTCTGCTCCAAATATCCAAACTAACGCCCAAGAATGATCCCAACATTTTTACAAAGGGGAGATATAACCAACCCCGTTCCCCTCTAACACAATCAATCATTCCCTAAATACCCTCCTTTAGTAATAAAAGATACCCCTAAAAAGAAATATCACTAGACAATCAAACTTCTATGTATGTCACAGCAACAAAAACAATGGTGTTATATAACCCTCAACATGACAGTTTTTTCATTTACATAAACTCCCTATTTTAACTCTTAACAATTGTCCCTCCCGTCTACTCTGGACTTGACCTCAAGGCCAATTTCTAACAATTCCAATCAAAGTCTGGAAATTGAAGCTACATTTGATGTAGCTCTCTCTATACAGCATCCTCTAAATTAGTCTCCTTCCATTGAATTTGATGTAGCTTTCTATTTAATTCTTCTGTCTAACGCTGCCAGAGGTTGTGGCACAACTTCACCTTCTTCATTCATTAAAGGTAGTTGAGCGGAGCTGGCTTGTCACCATGGTATTTCTTCAATAAGGACACATGGAATACATTATGAATCTTTGTTCCTGCTGGTAATTTTAAACTATAGGAAACCATTCCAATTCAATCTAACACTTTATAAGGGCCATAATACCTTACAACTAGTTTGTGAAAAGAGGTATTAGCCAACGTATCCTGCCTGTAAGGTTGAAGTTTTAAGTACACAAGGTCTCCACATTGAAGTTCTAAAAGTTGTTTTGTAAATATCCTCCTCGAGCATCCTCACTTGATTATAACCACTCCTTAAATCCGGTTTAGTTTAGGAAAATACATGGAACCATGTAATTTATCCAAGAGGTCTTTAATTAAGGGTGTTGGAAATTTATTTTTGACAGCAATTAAATCCGTGCAACATCTCCCAGACCCATTTTTCTTCTTAAACCAAAACTAGAGGTGATGCATAGCAACTTGAACTGCCCGTGAACAATAAAGCTTTATCTTGCCTCTCAATCTCAGTTTTTTGAGTATTTGAGTATTTGTATGGCTTTAACCAAACAGGTATATTACTTGTTAGAATAATCTTATGATCATACCTTCTTTTTGGAGGTAATTGAGTAGGCACATGGAATACAGTCTGAAATTGTTGTGTTTGTATAGCAAGTAGCATTGGTCCATCTCTAACTCTGCACTCAAGCCTGAAAGAAAAAGAAAATATTTGAAGCTTTCTCCTCAGAAATCATCACCCTGAGCCTAAAGGTTATCAAAATTCTCCTGATATTCAATTAAAGACCCTTCTTGTTTCAGTCTTGCCAGTTCAGCAAATGGGTCAATAAATGCTCCATCATCAAACCGATTTCCAACATCTTACAAGATTTGAATCCATGTTTTCTGCTTGAAATCGAGGGTTTGAATATAATGGTGTTGCTAATTCTTGTGAATCCACCATCGTCCTCTCCATTATGTCCATGCATGTCTCTAGTTCTTTGTAGTCACCATCGTTGCAGGCTTATCCAATACCAAATTGTTAAACACAATTCAATATCTGCTAACAACACTCACTCTCAACAAAGAAAGTTTGAAGAGGAACATAACATCTGTGTATATCACAACAACAAAAACAAGAGTGTTATATAACTCCTAACATAACATTTTTTCCTTTACATAACATACTCCCTATTTTAACTACAATATTCCATCTGAAGGAGTGGTTTCTGTCATAAGCACCACCCTGAAATTATGGTTAGGGGGATAGAATATTCGTTACTCTAAATAAAATATAAAATAAATAGAGGACACTAAAGTTGGTTATTATGTAGTCATTTGAAAATCTGTAATGTTTATAACATGATGTATGAGTTCGATAGCAATCATTATCTTTTTTCAGACATATGTGCTGAAAACTAAATAATTCACATTTTGCATAATTTTTTTACTTTTTCTTTAGATTTTTACTCATCATTATTTATTTCATTTTGTCAATCTCCTATGTTTATATTTTCCAATCTTCTTTTAGGTTCTGCTATTGGATTCAGATTGGACAGCCTTCTTAAACTAACCGAGACACGGGCACGGGACAAAAAGATGACTCTTATGCATTATCTTTGTAAGGTACATGTTGCTATTTATTCCCTTTTGTATTCCTTTTTATGTTTTGCAAAATGTTTGAATTTCTTCCGGTGCTATAAAATCACTTGTAATGTTAACTTGGGGAAAGATTGTTCTTTTTTTCATCTGCTGATATTAAGGTGATCATAATTTTCCATAGGTGCTTGTTGACAAACTACCGGATGTCTTAGACTTCTCCAACGATCTTTCTGACCTAGAGCCAGCAGCAAAGGTTCGAAACTTCTCGAGACTTTTCTGTTCAGTATATTGATAGGTATTCTACTAACAGTGGCTTAAATAATTTTGCATAGATCCAATTGAAGTTTTTGGCTGAGGAGATGCAAGCTATAAACAAAGGATTAGAAAAAGTAGTACAGGAACTCTCAACTGCTGAATGTGATGGGCCTATATCAGAAACTTTTCGCAAGGTATCATGCCTTTACTTCTACTATAGTTGATTCCCGGACTCTTGTGTTTCCTTTTTTCAAATTGCGGTTATTCATTTTCACTGCTTCTAGTTTCATATTTCCACACCAAAAAGAAAATTATTTCACTTATTGGTGGTGGTGAACTATCTACATTAATTAAAGTCAATGGAGTTTGCCTTCATGTCACTAAGATTATCAATACAGATTATTATATACACACACAATAACATAAATTTGAAAATTGACTTTCAATCTCTACAAACAATCTTAAATTGACAATCTGAAAGGTTATATCCAACTAACTAGTCATAAAATAATAACTTCTAAATTACTAACTAATAAACAACTTCAAATACAAAACACCGAGTTTTTGACATTGAACCTAATCAGTCAAACACGAACTACGTCTTTAGCTGTAGAGACGTTTTCAGCACCAAAACAGACATTTATCAAGACCAAAACAGCACCAAAACCAATAACCCAGTAAAGAAACAGTAGAACCTCCTTCTTCATGAAATGCTACAAGATGAAGAAGAAGCACGTTCAAACAAAAAGCAGAGCAAGCGCCCAACAGGGTCAAACAAAAAGAAGGAACATCAGAACAAGCACCCTGGACAAGAAACCACACAAAAAAGAGACTGAGGCTTCAGATGTCATAGGTTGTTGGGCTTTTATTTTTGGGAAAACGGGTTTAACTTGCTTATTTTTCTATTTTTACGAGTAAGGTCGTGATCCTACCTGATCCAACCAAAATGGACCCTATCATATAATTGGGATCACAGGAAGAAAAAAAGACTTCAACCTTATTATTAAGATACCAATTAGAGCTATCATGCTGTCTGTGAGTGATCTAATGTGAGAGTTTTAAGTTATGACTTTAGGAGAACGTGTGCAAGATTAAAATTGTGAAGTCCTCTTTTGTTTGCTAAATGCTGTAATAAATTATATGCATTGCCAGGCTTTGACTTAGTTTTAACCACAGAAACTGAAAGAGTTCCTCGGTTCTGCTGAAGCTGAAGTCCGCTCAATTGCTTCACTATATTCTACCGTGGTAGGCTTTCTACAATATATTATATCTTTTAAAACCTTAAAAAGGTTATGCTTTACTTTAAGAGTGTATGTTTACAGGGTAGGAACGTGGATGCATTGATTCTCTATTTTGGTGAAGATCCATCTCGTTGCCCATTTGAGCAAGGTGTGTGAGTGAAATACGGTACTTTTCTTGATAGCTAATTTAAGTGAGCACCCTCGGATTGGCATATAATTATTATATTGTTATCTTTGTACTTCACCAAAATTATATCTTCCTAAAAGTACGTGCATGGATTCTTCACTTGGCTGCATGTATGTGAGTGTTAAAATTTTATAATAACTGCCTTTGTTTTTAGCTTCCCAACTTAAAACGGATAATTTCGTTTTATGCAAATTCTAAGTCTATTCTGGAATGGTATGCAAGGCTTGACTGTGATCCCTTTTATGGGAAGAATGAATGCACTCTCAACTTGTATAATTATATTTATGCCTCTACTTGTATTTCTATACTGCTTATTCTTGTAATTATTTTGAATTTTCTGCAGTCGCGTCAACTTTGCTCAACTTTACCAGGATGTTCAACAAAGCCCATGAAGAAAACTGCAAGCAGCTAGAACTTGAAATGAAGAAAACTGAAAATGAGAAAAAGAAATGTGAATCAGAAAGAATTTTACCTACACCTATCCGGACTGGCAATGTCAAATAGACTCTACTAGCTTTGGGAATCAGTATATACTCTAACTTGACAAGGAATTTGACTGGACAAAACCAGGTGTGGTGTATGGTGTTTTTGAGGAGCGTGTATAGTGAGTGGACACAAGTAGTAGTAGCTGACATTGATAACCAAAACGAAGAGGATTGCATTGCACTACGATGTTAGGTAAAATTTTGAACCCATTATTCTCCTTACATCTTTTTTCTGAATGTCATTCTCCTCCTCACAGTAATTATTCTATTTTAAACAATTGTGAATCATAGCAGAAATGGTGTAGTTTGCACGAGTTTTGTTATTAACCAGCCAACATGTATATATCTTCCTCTTCCCTCTTCAACGGAAACTGTATGATTCTATCTTGTAAGTATTTCCAGCAAACCTGGGCAGTCGTTATTAATTTTTTCTTTCTCCCCCCGGCTTGGTTATCTGTTAGCTACATTGTCATTGATTTCACATCTGTAATGCAATGCTTGATTTCTTCCTGTATAGCTTACATTTGATGTTTTCTTCTTCCAAACTAATTATCATCTTAGGAGGCCCCAAAAACAAGGGAAAACTCTTACTCCGTATTATGGAATGCGTAGTGCCCCCATAACACTATGCTTTAGTTGGAGATCGTTATGGCTTGCACGATCAAGGTCGCATATATTTAATACAAGAGTCTGAAACAGCCTGAAATATTCAGTTGAGATAGTCCTTTTTTGTTACTTACATTTTTTTAAATCATAGTATCATGTAAATGCGCAGATTAAATATTTGTTGAAATGCGTGTAGTTTGAAGTTGAGTTTGATAGAGAAATAAGGCTGGTAGAAATTTAAACCAACCTTTGGGGTCGTAGATATTTTGTGTAGTATTTCGAAAGTTTTAAAAGCCAACAACAGGTCTCTCACTAGAAAAAAATACTACCATATATGAACTGTGACTTCTTTTTTTTATGTAAAAACACGTAGTTTTAGCAAGAAAAAAGTTCAAATTGTTCATAGGTTAACTAAAAATATTTTGAATTGTATAATTTGAAATATATTTTCAATGATACCATTGGAATATTATATTTAAACCGCTTTATTCGGTTTCTCATCAAGATTTGGTCTTAAGTCACAAGATTATAGGTAAAAAAGGTTGACAAAATTAAAAAAAAAAAATCTAAAAAATAAATAAATTCATGACATGAAAATGTTCATATGTGGTAGTATTTTTTCTTTTCAATAAAAGGAGACAGTTCAAAAGCACTAACAAAAATTTGTACATAATGTGCAAATAATTTTGTCTAAGTTCATATACTTAAAAATAGAAATTCAAAATTGAATCATTATTAAATATTATAATTCCAAATTATAAAAAATAAAAGCTTTCTTAAAGTACATTTTGTATTTGTCTTCTTTATTTATTCAATATAGGAGAGATAGAAAGATAAAAACTGAAAAACCTTTTTATTTGTGTGTCTTGGAAATTAAATACTTATACTCAAAAATAATTTTGGGAAAAAAATGAACTTTTAAATTATGATTATTTATGATATAATCTGGTTTAATTTATTAATATTGACATTTAAACATAATTCCAACTCTCAAAATCACAAAAGGAAATTATATTTCTACGAGGAAAAAAATTAAAAAACATTAAACCAATCCAGGACTATAAATAGTTAAATTAAAAAGTAATTTTGTACTTGCATAATGATATTTTATTTTTAACTTTTAAACTTATTTTGTATTTATTATATTGTGGTAAAATATTATCCTAAATTAAATAAGGATAAAAAATATTTTATCCAAATAAATTTATGATATTTATAATATCAATAAATTAGAAAGATAAATAATTAATTAAGTAAAATTTATTTAACATTTACAGGAAAAACTCAATAAATATATAAATGATTATTTTTAAAAAAAAATTATTAAAAGTTAAAATTTATAAAAATGGATTTCTTTAAAAAACATAACATCTTTCTACCTATTCTCCTTCATAATTTTTTTTTCTGTTCTCTGCTCCTCATAAAATCCAACCCTTCTATGTCTTTCGAAGATTGAACAAGTGAAAAAAAATATTTTTCAGATTTTTGTAACACTCGTACAATATGCTCTTAGCAGTCTATACATGTAGATAATTGCAATTTGCTCATTTAGTTAGAAGTCAATTCTGATTTTCAATGCATGTAAATTTATGGGTTTGCATCGATTTTTCTGTGTTCTAAATGAATTCTCATCCCTTTGTTGTCAAGGAATTGCAATCTAATTTTTGTAGAGTTTTGTTGTACACGAGACAAGCTTAAGTAGTGTGGGGGTGCTCAAGGAAAATGTTGGTAGACTCTTCTTTAAGACAAGGAAAGTAAATTTAATTGAAATTTTAAGGTATTGTTTTTGAATTAAAAAAAAAATAGTATGAATGTTGTCTTTATATGCTTGCTGAAATTTGGAAAACTGAAAAACGTGATTTGATCTAAATTATGAAATTATAAAGTGTAATGAGAAACTACCATTATGAATAGATGAATTTGTGTTTATACTATTTTTTCTTTCTTGATGGAGTGGGTATGAATTTGATTACAAAGAGATCGACTTACAAGAGAAAAATGGATACATAAGTGTGTTTTATAATGTACTAGTGTGAAATATCATAATTATGTATGAAAGAGTTAGCCTATAAGATGAGAAAGAGCTATACGTGACTTTAATATTATTATGGTAAAATAATTGTTTGGATTTGTAGGATTGGATGATTTGGGTGTGGTGTAATAACTTTTACTTATAAGTCTTAAAGTAATTGAACACATTAGTTAAAAGGAGATTAAAAACCTTTGAATTTGGAAGATTTGCCACAAAGATGTTGTCCTCGTTGAAAAGAATTAATAATAGAAACACCACCATCAATGAGATTGATAAGTTGGAAAAAGATTCGTCACAAAGATTGTTGCCTGTTGCCTTTGATAAGAACCTTAGGCATAAGTCAATAACCAATATAGTCTTATCTTTAATGAAATAACTTTATCAATGACCGAAAGTGATTACAATTGTTGTAGACCTTGGTATTTATAGGTCTTAAAAGATAAAAAATAAAAAATAAAAATGGAAACATATCAAAAGGTATCCAAAACATCAAAAGATATTAAAAAATGACAAAAGATATAAAAAATATAAAAAAATATCAAATATATCAAAATATTAAATAAAATAAAAAAAATTGGATCATTTAGATAATTAAATTTAATTATATAAATTATTCTTTAGTTGTATGATCTTTATGTCCTTTTGATGGTAAAAGATCCTCCTCAAGTTCTTTTTGTATATGTTTAGGAGATAATCCTCTTTTAGGATGTTTGTATTACAACAATGTAGTATTGAATGTTGCATTGTTTTTTTCATTTTTGAGATTTGGATTTGTGGTATGTCTATATGATTATTATTGAGTGTGAATTAATCGTGCCTTATAGTGTTGCTAAATAGTTTCCTTGTATGCTAGGTAATTATGATTATCTGAATTTATCTTTGCTAGTGTATGTGTATACGTAACGTTATAGTATGTATGGTAGTCAAATTAGTATTATTTCAAAGGGAAAATGCTAATTTTAGTTAAGTTCAAATGTATTGAAAGGGGATTCCGAGTGTGAGATTATCATGACTCAACTAGTATCTCAGTGTCTTACTCACATAGATATAAATATCTAGGTGGTGTGAGTCGAAGGAGACTCCATATGACAGAAGTTATGATATGAAAGAGGATCATACTCATGGAGCTAGTGAAGTTATCTGTCACGACTTTGTTTGGGGACATTGGTCCCGAGTGTTGGAACATCAATGGAGGATTTGGTAGCAAGCATGACAAGTGTAGAGTATCACGAGTCTATTCAATACACTAATCTTCTGGAATTATAGTGTAGAATTATCTGGTTGTTTGAGCTATTTTGAGTTAATAATTGTTTAAACGAGTAGACTAAGATAGGTGGGTTGATACCCGATATTTGATTCGATGTATGTGAAGTATATGTGTTTTTGGGTTTGTTCATATAATGAAATGGTATTGTTGAATGAGTTATTGGGTTGAAACAATTGATTGGTTTAAATGGGAAAATGAGAAAAATTGAGTTAAACAATGATTTCCATCAAAGATTTGTTTTGATAATCTTTGTTATAAATTTTATTATTTATTTTACAAATTTGACGAGATATAATCTCTTTCTATTTTAGTTTAATCTTTCAAAAAATTAGTTTATCCTTGCAATTTTATGTTTTTTTATTTATTTTTTCTTTATGGGATGATTGTATATATTTTATATATAGAGGGGAGTAGAGATAGAAGTTGATGGAGATAATAACTTTGGAATTGGAACAAGAAAATGGAGAATTTATATAAGAGTATTTTAGGTATTTTATACCAGGGGTTACCCAATTGAAAATGTATATTTAATTTTATAGTTAGAAATTAGAATATTCATGACTTTATTTTGAAAAAAAATCTTAGCTAGCCGTGAACTATAATGTGAATCACACTACATTCAATTACTAACACTGTTAATAACCTTTTTTATAATGAGTCCAGGTTAATTGATATCCATTTATAAAAAAAATGGGATGTTCCATTTACAATAATAAAGAGTAAAAGTATGTAATTTTGTTGTTATTAGGAGATCGAAGAGTATTTATAAAGAAACTTTTACTACTTGTTACCAAAAATCTTATTTGACTTTCATATTTACCTGAAAATAAAAGTGGTTGTTTGCATGATCTAATGTATGATCATGAATCAATAATTTTGGATTCTCTATTGTTTATTTTTTTTTTCTATTTCTTTGTTGTGCCTTTAATGTACATGATTATTATTAATTTTGAAGTTTTAAAATATATTAATATTATTTTAAAAATACCAAAATATTGTATATAACACAACAAAAATTCATCAGAGAAACTGAATTCTAAATCAATATACATCACTTTTAATTATTGTATTTCGTTTTAGTCGATTTGAATGTTCAACTTATCATATTAAATGAGCAATGTTCACCCAAGGCTCGTTCTGCGATTTGTAATATCATATTTGGATTTTTCGTTTTGCTTTTGTCTTCATTTTATTTTACATTTATCCGTCAATAAAAATTATCTATTATGTTAACTACCATATTACGTCATTTGATATTATCATAAAATAATATATGAAGACAATTAAATAATATGTCATGATATGATGAGATAGTAATTATTTCATTTAATTATTAAAAAAATTAAAGGACAAATACTTAATTAAAAAATATAAAATAAGTACTTAATGAAAAATAATAATAAAAACTTAATTAAAAATACTTAAATTTATCACAAACTTATAATTTAACTAAGTCTTTATTTTTAGTTCTCGTAGTCACGAAAATCTTCCAATTTCACATAACTGTTTTATATTTTAATTTTTTTTAAACACGTGGTTTATTACTGTATAATATTTATTTTTTTAATAGTAACAATGTTATCAACAATATAAAACGTGTTATTTATAAGATAAGACTCCAACATCACTCATTAAGACGAAATCTATCTTATTCATTCCACAAACATTTTCCAATGCTTAACCCATCAATTATAGAATAATAAAAATACCAAATAATAATATTGTTTTTTATAAAAATACCATCAATTCTAGGACTCTCGTTTCAATATGTGATAAATAAAAATAGGGTGCAATAATTATTGTATTTTATTCCATCTCTGAAATTGTTGAAACGAAAAATTAATATTAAAAAAAAGTAGAAAAGAAAAGGTTAATATGTTGACGTAATTCCGACAAATGATTAAATTAAGAAGGTGAATGTAAAAGGATAAAATCTTTGATCCTTTTTGGGGACAGAAGAAGACGTTCCTTTTTCATGCTACTGAAAAAATGGCGCCTAAATCCCCAATTCTCTTCTGATAATGAAACAAAAACACTGTTTTCCCCAAATCCCCAAAGAAACTATTGAGACCCCAAACCAATAGAGTTCACCATAAAATCCAAATCCCTAAAACGTTTCGATCCTAAAGCCAAACCCTGACGGGAGCACATAGCGTAGGAAATAGGGACCGAGAAAGCCACGGTCACAGTCTTGCTGCTTCGCCGTCGAAGGAAAACCTCTGATCCTTACTTCGTTGGGTGCGACCATTCCTGTAAGTGGTTAATACTGTTTTGGTCTTGTTTGCGTATTCATGTGTATCGACATGCTCTTGCTGATAGCATAAGATAGCCGAATGTATTTAAGCTTAATCAATTACTTCAACAAGATCATGCTCATGTTGAAGTTACCTTGTCAGTACCAATGCGTTGAATAAAAAATTCCTAGGTTACATTCCTTCGATCTATCGTATTCTTTATTTTATCTTATTACATTACTTCATGCTAATTTTTTTAGTGAACGAAAGTTTTGCTTTCTAGACAGGGATCGACATCGTGGGTTGGTTTTCTGTATAATATTCCTTTTGTTTGAGACACGGTTTTTTCTTGGATTTCTAGTTGTTATCACTTGTTTGATTTTTCAATTTGTTGTGACCCCTTTGTTTCTGGATTTTGGTTTTATTGGATGGGTATATGCAGATGAGTGTTGTTACCGATTCTCCTGTGCATTCATCCAGCAGTGATGACTTTGCTGCATTTCTTGATACTGAACTTGGTGCAAGTTCGCCTGACTCCTCGCCGGTTAAAGAGCATGAAAACCAAGATGAGCTTGAGAGTCTCAGGTGCTCTTCATTACCTGTTTTATTCTTTTTATTGTATGTTCTCTGGTATGAGTTAAGCAACTCTTGTCAACTTTGGTTTCTCAAATTTTGAATATATTGAAGTTCGTTAGATGTGAGTGAAATATTTGAATAAGAGATCATGATCTATTAGAGGACTAAACGTTCTTGTGGTGCTTATAAATGGTTTTAAGGAAAATCAGGTTTTTTGGTAGGGTGAAATGGGAATCAATTGATCCATAGAGATGATGCTTGAGCCCTTCGAGTTGAACAGGGCTTTGTTCATTTTTGTTTTTAAGTGTACTGTGCGGTGGTTCTGATTTCAGAGTTCAGACAAATTACGGTCATATTTGTTAATTGTATTTGTGTTGCAGTGCTAGGCTTCTACCCAGTTTCAGATCGTGTCTCATTTTCATGTTGTAGCTATTATATGATTTTGTAGAACTACTACCAATGCAAATTTGATTAGTGGTTGAAACTCCTATTTATCCACAGAGTATTTGTCTTGAAGGTTTATTTTAGTGGACAAATTTGAGATTTCTCTCCCTTATTCAGGGTTCAAAATTGAAACCTTGTTTGAAATTATATTGTGTCCTCGTGTTATCTGAAACATGTTTGATTCCTTATTATTGTATCTCTTCTTCATTATAAATAAGAATATTCATATGTGTACCCAACACATAATTCATTATATTTCTTCTCAGTTTCTGTCTTTTAAACATGGTACCAAAGCAAAGTCATGTTTGGGAAATATCTACCAGCTTTGTCATCGTTTACTTTGTCAACTTTAGTAACCAAATGACTGACATGTTTACTAAGGCTCAAGTGGTTTTGTGTTGATGACATTTTTAACTAGTTTGTCTCGAGTGATATGTACAGTCCAACTTGAAGGGGAGTGGTAGAGATATGATTTAATCACATTTAATAGCAATATATATGGTATGATTTGATAGGGAAATATCTTACCAAATGTTTTCCGTTATTAAATATTGATTTTGTTTCTTATTTGTGTATCTCTTATTCATTATAAATAAGGATACTCATTGTACCCAATTCACGGAGTTCATTACATTGCCTTCTCAGTTTCTCTTTTATTAACATGGTACCATTCTCTGTGACCTGTTTTGTTACTAATCCTTTCAACAAGTATTCGAGTTGATTGCTAGTGTCTTTGATGGGGCTTCCTGTGGAGGGTTTTTCTGTAGAAGGTTCTGACCAATGGCAAGTTGAGTGAAGTGCCACCAAGTAAAGTGTTGTATAATGAAAGTGGTTGACTCTTAGGAGCATTACTATGGTAGGAACTTGAGTATTACTTTAGGGTGTTAGTTTGAGATGCTCGGTAATATTTAAGTGTTTGGTTCTTCTCCCTGATAGCTAGTTTTGGAGGGTTAGTTCCTCAAGTTCTTGGGTGCTTCTCAGATTGATTGTTTGTTTTTGATAAATCTTGTTAGATCACAACAAGTGGTTTTAATTAAAACGTTGCTTATATTATTGTTACAATGACTGAAGTAAGAATGTGGTATGGGATCTTTTCTGCATCCTTCTTTCCCTCATTTCTCGTCAACTATTTTATTAAATTTATATTACTACTTGTTATGTATAATTAATAACTAACAGTAAGTGTGTTTTATTGTAGTTTTGCTTGGAATATTTTCAGCTTCTATGAAATCTTATTTTTACTTGTAGTCTGTCGAATTGTGAACCAATTTGCAGTCCAAGAGGGCAAGAATGATTTTAGATTTCGTGCTTCTGGGGTATTTATGTTGCAGATATCATTGTGAGAGATGATGCTACAATATCTTTTATTTCATTTTTTGGTTAAATTTCACTAAGTTATACTTTAATTTATGAATTAAAGCAGAATTAAGAGACGTAAAATTGAAAGCATTGAGGAAACTGAGGGGTCTACTTCAGAAGGAATCATCAAACAGAATTTAGGTAAGTATAATTACTTTAGTTCTTTCTTTGATTATCTTTGCAGGGAACCAGAATCCTTCGCACAACATTTGAAGCTGAGCATAAGTAAATAAATTATTACTCCGCTGCTTCTCTTTAGAGTGAGAAAATCAATTTTTAAGGAAGTTTGTGCTATGTATAAATCTCTCGAACTAGTTTACCGGTTGAACATAAAATAGCATTGTCAACTTTAACTTGCTTCAGTCAAATAATTTTTTCCTCACTTCACTAAGAAACATTAATAGTTATTTTTATTTAATCCTGTCAATTCTTATAGACTGATACACAGCAATCGGGTTCCTTTTTCAGTCCACACTACCTTTCCTTTGAGCCGATGTGTAACAGTAACTAGATTTTATACTTATTTGTCATGACTCATCTGCACAACCTTTCTCATGTTTGTGTAACTATTATTATGGTTCTTATACAACATTCCATTCTTGTCTGTTAAGTTTCGTAACTTTTTTTTTTGTTGTTGCAGAGGCATCTGTCGATATAGATGTATGTACGCATCCTGGCTCGTTTGGAAGTATGTGTATACGATGTGGACAAAAGTTGGATGGGGAATCTGGTGTGACATTTGGGTACATACATAAGGTATCCATTTGTTTCAGATGGTTATGCTATGGAATTACAAATTTAGTTTTGGATAGTTGTTACTGCTACATGGCAGTTTTTGCAATTTGCGCCACTGTTGGATTAACCTGAAATAAGCTGTACAATGTTAAATAGTGATTTCCTGGTTTAGTCGTTATCTATTGCGAATAAAAAGTGTAGTGATGATGAATCTGTAGGACCACTCATACGGGATATAAGAAATAGACATTTGGGTACTTACAGAAGGTATCCATTGTTTTGGATATTTATCTTATGGAGTTACAAATTTAGTTTTGGATAGTTGTTACAGCGTGGCATAGTTTTTTGCATTTCGTGTCACTCTTGGATTAATCTGAAATAAGTTGTAGAATGGTAAATAGTGATTTCCTGGTTTAATGGTTGTTTGTTATCTATTAAGATTAAAAAGTGTAGTGTTGAACCTGTGGCACCACTCATTTTGGATATATTTTTATATTTAAATTCCTATAAGAATTAAAATATGATGTGCTGGGCATTCATATAGAAGTGTTAAGTTGAACCAACGGATTATAAATATCCTCTAATCTTTAACATAACATTTTCATAATTTGGTTAGCAAGATGGGGCAAGTAGACATAATCTAGGTTACTTAATTTAGCCAAATACCAGTTTATTAAACATGATGGAAAATTTCTATTTTCAGGGACTGAGACTTCATGATGAGGAAATTTCTAGATTACGCAATACTGACATGAAGAGTTTGATGTGTCGAAGAAAACTCTACTTTGTTCTTGACCTAGATCACACTCTGCTCAATTCCACTCACCTTTCTCATTTGAGTCCAGAAGAGTCACATTTGCTTAATCAGACAGATTCTCTTGAAGGTACGTGTAAATCAATGTGCTTATGCTTTTGGTAATTGGTATTTGTATTCTAAATCAGCAGTTTTGCTTAAATGTTTTTTGCGTCAATCACTTCATTGATATCAGTTAATCTATTTGGCCATTGCAATCTCGTCTTATTATATAACTGACTGTTGATATCTGCTATATTACTACTACTGTGCTGTGATTAGATAATCTTTTACTGAAATGTTTGCACCATGAACGTTTTGGACTTGGTTTGTTAGAGTGTGGCAGGGGAATGAATGAGTGATTTCTGTCTGTTCTCATATTTCTTAATCTTGTGTTTGTTGATTGCATAAGATTACTATCATCGTTTCTTTTTCGATGCTTCATCTAACATGTCATATATAGAATCTAGTAATGCCCTTGTTAAGAATGGGAATAGAAATGGAGAAATATCATTTTATTTTTTTACGCAATTGCAACAACCATGCTTCATCTAACATGTCATAAATAGAATCAAGTCATGCTGATGCTGTCCTTGTTAAGAACGGAGAATACAAATGAGAAAGAAAAGAAAGATCTTATTGGATTGGATGTAAAGAGCAGAGTATAGGAGATCTCTCGTTCTAGGGTTTTCCCTTCACAAAGGATTGCTCCATTCACAAATTCTCCAATGATTCAAGATAGAGTGGATCCTTTCCCCTTGCACCCTCCTATGTGTTTAACTTACTAGCCCCAATACTAACTAATTAATATCCTAACTTTCTCGAAAAAGGACATTTCTTATATAGTTGAAAGTTCATTGAATAAATTCAACTTAAAGTCTTTCGTTTTTTTTCCGTAAAATAAAGCTTTTACAGTACTTATAGTTCCTTGTGTGTGTATTTTCTGATAACTTTTCCTTTATTTCAACCTTTGGTATTCTGGGTTCTTATTACTTCTTATTGTGGATGTTGCGTTTCTGAACTTCTATGTAATGGAATTAAATCATAGATGTCTCTAAAGGTAGCCTCTTCAAATTGGAGCACATGCATATGATGACCAAGTTACGGCCCTTTGTCCGATCATTTCTGAAAGAAGCAAGTGAAATGTTTGAGATGTACATATATACCATGGGTGATCGGCCATATGCATTGGAGATGGCTAAGCTACTTGACCCTCGAGGAGAATACTTCAATGCGAAGGTTATTTCTCGTGATGATGGTACTCAGAAGCATCAGAAGGGTCTTGATGTTGTGTTAGGGCAAGAAAGTGCGGTCTTAATTCTTGATGATACAGAACACGTGAGTGCATTGCTCGTTTTTTATTTGTAGTGCCGAGTTACTGAACCGGAATGTTTGTTTGATAAAAATTTTTTATGTTGAAGACAGTCCTAGAATATTTTTCTTTTAGTCTATCTGAATGACATACTGGTTTGGCATATGTTCTATAAAGTCAATTGCTTTTTGTTTATGATTAATTCAGACGAAATGGAAGAAAATATTATATTTCAATTGCTAAATAGCATTGAAAGACATGCCTTCCATTCAGCCATTGTTAGCAGTCTTGTACGGCTCACAACTTTGGTCAAACTACTTCTAAATGGGAATGTTTCAATTTTTAATGAAATAAACGAAAAATGAGTATATAATATGAATAAAAAATTTATACCCTATATTTGTTATGAAAAAGAATCACCTTTGCTTGTGTCTAAAGGTCTTTCAGAAATCATTTTGCAGAGTTAACCAGTGACTCTACTCTTTATCCGATATTATTGATACAGTATCCACTGACTTTGTCGATAATTAATATCCATCGGGGAATGTGGCTAATCACTTTTAGTGAGGTCTCCCTTTCCAACCACTTTCTTACACCATATCACATTTTATTCTCTCTATCTTTATATAAGCACTTGGTTGAATATTTGTAGTGTCTGAGGATGTTGCATAGCATTGCCCCTCCCGAAAGGCTTTCAAAGAGAACTTAAATGGCAATTTTAACTGTCATGGTTTGAACTACTATAACTGTCATGGCTTCCTATCTTTTCTCTTGTGATGGTTTTAGTGTAATGGTTTGCCTGTTAATGGTCAACAGTGGACCCTTTTTGTTTAGAAATTGAATATAATTATTATTATTTTTCTATATAGAAACCTCAGTTTAAATGTTCTATGATATACCCGTATAATGAATGTTTCAGGTGCCATTTGTCATGTTGAAATTATGAACTAAATTGTCTCTTTTTAATGGGATGTATGAAAATGTTGCAGGCATGGATGAAGCATAAAGATAATCTTATACTGATGGAAAGATACCATTTTTTTGCGTCGAGTTGTCGGCAGTTTGGCTTCAATTGCAAATCCCTTGCTGAACTGGGAAATGATGAAGATGAAACTGATGGAGCACTTGCAAAAATTCTCAAAGTGCTCAAACAAGTACACTGCTCATTCTTTGATGTATGTCACTTCTCATATGCCATCCCGATTACATGTTTGCTATTTCTGATACAATACTAAAATTGTGTGGTGGGGAATTCTTTGTAGAAACGTCAAGAAGATCTTGTTGACCGAGATGTGAGGCAGGTAGTTAAGTTACTCATATTTGTTCATCTTCTTGCTCTCATTATGTCAGTCGAATATTCATTTAGTTTTACAATCTTGATGAGTTCCTCACAGTCAATTCATCTTTTCAAGGTTTTGTCATCGGTTCGAAGTGAAGTCTTGGGTGGCTGTGTGATCGTTTTCAGCCGTATTTTTCATGGTGCATTACCATCTCTACGGAAGATGGCAGAACAGATGGGAGCTACTTGTTTGACAGAGGTTGACCCATCTGTGACACACGTAGTTGCTACTGACGTTGGTACTGAGAAGTCACGATGGGCAGTGAAAGAAAACAAGTTCTTGGTTCATCCCCGATGGATAGAGGCTGCAAATTTTTTTTGGGAAAAGCAGCCTGAGGAAAACTTCATTATCAAGATAAAGCAGTAGTCACTTTTCTTATCAAACACTTCTCTGTTCGTTATAGTTTTTTGTTACCATAGCTGTCCAAGTATCTGAAACGATATCTAGTACCCAACCAGCAACCTTTTGATTGTGAAACTTGAACCATTCTACCAATATTTGTATATAAAACTTGTTTTTGCTTTTGGACTATTTCTTGTGTCATAGTGGTATTCGTGCTTGCAGTGAAGTTTTGACGAGAAGGCCGAGAAAAACGAGTATCTGATCAAGAATATTGTAAATTACACATTATTGATCAATTTGACGTTATTTTTTCCATTCATGTTTTGTGTATGTCATGGATTCCACCGGTGTGAAAAAAATTCAATAGACAATCATTTATCTACTTTCTTTTTAAAATAAATATGTTCATATACGAGATGCACAAAGTGCTCAAGTAAAAAACATCTACAAATGAATTCTTATTATTAACCATTTGCTATGAAGTTTTTACATGGTTAAACAAGTAATGCGATTTTTTTTTTGCTAATTCAAATATATTAACATGGTTTTATCATAATTTTATAAAATTTTATTTCATAAGATATAATATAGGTTTCTGTAAGACCTTAATTACTCTGTTCTACTTTGAACTGTAGTTGAACCCTTTGAATCCCTGTTTTGTGGTCTTAAAAACATTGATTTCTGTCATTTTCTTTGGTAATGATTGGATGAACCGGTGCTCTCCACGTCCAAAATTCCTTCGTACATATCATTTGAAAAAATCTAGAGAAAACGTACATTTAACATAAAACTAACAACTTTAGCAGACCAAGAATTCTGGCTTAAAATTAAGATAAAATGTGCAATCAATAGACAAAGGGATAAGAAGCCGAAGCAAGATAAACTTTTCCCCATGCATGCATGTGTGCTGTGCCTCAACAATCTAAACAAGCACATGCACATCCACATGCCAGATTCTCACAAACTACCCTTCTTCCTCATTATTCTTTACATTACAAAACCAATCCAAATTTCACATCACTTCTCACTCAAAATCAAATACATTTTGAATACGTTTTTTTTTCAACTATTCAAAACGTTTTCTAAAAACAAAACCGTGATAAAACTTTGAATTTTAAAGTAAATATGTAATAATTGAACTAACGATATTATTTGAATGAACTTAAGTTTAAAGCAATTATAATATATTACCTCACAAACTCTCCCTTCTTTAATATCCACACAAACTAATGTCACAAACTCTCCCGAACAAAAGTGACATCTAATTTGTTATCAGAATTTAACAAGAGCCATGAATAAGTAACCTTTGCGATTCATGGATGGTATGATGTATGATGTATGATTTGAAGTGGTGATATAACCTTGATGAGTGGTTAAAGAGGGCCACTTGAATAGCCAAGAATTTGGAATCCTACGTCTCATCTGCGAGAGTATGGCACGTGGAAAGTGTACTAATTATGCCTAATGTTGGGCCATTGTGGGGGTTACCAACTCTCCTAATTCTATCATTAGATCATCACCTTCCCTTTTCACCATTTTCTATCTCTCTCTCTTCTCTTTTCTCTCTAAATCTTCTCAATCTAACACCACCATTCATCATTTACGTTTCAAAATCATAATGTTAGAAAATGAAGATCTAGGATAGAATACAAAGTTCAAAATTTTCGAACTAGTCTAAGTCGAGCATCGTATAAATAAAAAGTTCAAATCGACAATGTTAATTATTAATATTTTATTAATAAGAAGAGTTGAATCTGTAACATCTCTCATCCTCGTTTTCAAATTCACAAGTCAACCTTATTATTCCTGAATGATATTAAAAAGTTGAACCTACGATCTCTTTTACGATTCTTTTCAAATTTATAACTAAACAAACTTTATTGAGAAATGAAGATTTTTTTTTTATTTCAAATGTGAAATTAGTTTGAGAGATTTTTTTTTTATTGAGCCCACAATTTATTTTTGTAAATTATGGGAGGTAGCTTTAAAAGTTAAATTGGTGGTTAGCATATTATGATGAAAACCAAGATAAGAGTGGTGGACAATGCATGTGTGTGTGGTATGAAATGGCTAGAAAGAACATCTTCAACCACTTTTTACTCTAATTTACAGAATAAATGAAAACATCATAAAAAACATAACTCTTTGTTGACCACTGTCAACTATGAAGACAGACACACATGTCACTCAATTTATCATTTCACATCATTACATCTCCATTGGTACCCACCTAGTTTGCATCTTCATATTCCCATCATCATATGCAACACAATCATGCTATTAAATTTTGGTTAGTACCTATTATTGATCATATAACTACAAGAGAAACACCTGTTTTATATCTTAGACATCATTAAAACAAATTAAGCATTGCAATTTTGTTTTAGAATATTCTCTTGATAAGGTTGATAAGATTGTTAGGTGTTGGAAGTGGAGGTCCATATAATATGGATCCATATCAAAATCTCAACCTTTATCCCAATGCCAATTATTGAACTACAAAAAGAACAAAAAAAAAAAGTTAAATGTAATAAGTATGAATTGAAGTTTTATATTAAATAAAGATGAATAATATACTTTGTCTTTGTCATTATAATATATATGAAGGATTAATTTAAAAAAAAACTTATAATGAAATTAGAATAAAAAATCATTCATGAGAATAGAAATAAAAATACATTATTACATTAATAAAGAATTTTAATGTATGAATTAAAACACTAGTTTATTCCAAGGATAGTGACCAATCAAGTTATAATAAAGAAAAAAATTATAAGTCACCTCATTCATGAATCCATTTCTTTAACGTAAAGAAAAAAACGAAAGTTGCACAAAATTTTCAATTCATTTGTTCCTCTAAGTAATAAAGAAGAAACCAATGATTGAAATTTGATTATCTCAGCAGTGGAAGAATATTTCTTGATGGCAACATTATGGTAAAAAAAAAAACGCAAAACACTTTTATTTATCTGAAAGCAAAAGCAATTTATGAACAGTAGATTGAGAAATATAAAGAGAATAAAATATAAACAGGTAATTCCAAAACATGTTAAGAATTATTTACATGTTTTGGTTTACAATTTCACTTTTTATCTTCACTCAAATATTTTGACTGATTCTAAATATATTTCTCTAAAAAAGAGTTGGTATTTTTTTCGACATAATTAAATTTTGATCTTATGTCGAGAAAAAACAATTCGACATAATTAATTTTTTCATTAATTTCTTTTATTCCTTAATAATCAAAACACGTGTCGCTGGAGTATGTGAGCCTGGACCACGAACACTATAGGTCAAAACAAAGACTATGGTTGGGTCATTTTCCACCACAAAACTTCCAAATTCACCCATTACAAAGGATAAAAATAATTATTTTTCAGTAAAATAAAATAAAATTATACGCATAATTTATTTTTCTTATAAACTAAAATGATTTTTTTATGAAATAATTTATAGAATATTTGTTCTCTTAAATTAAGACAAAATTCAATTTTAAGAATCTATAAATTTAAGTATATTTGAACAAGTTCTTACAAACATTTTTTTATTTAATTGAGTTTTTAAAATATTTATTAATTTTCTTATAAATATCTATCTGTTTTTGACTTGTTGACTAATTCATGTATTTTCTTCTACTTTTTCTAACTCAATAGTTAACATCTTTTTGAAAAAAGAAAAAAAATGAGTTGAGAAAGGAAATTAATCAAAGAGAGAATTAATAACATAAAAAATGAGTTAACGATGAAAAAACAAAAATAATAATTATATTATATTAGGGGCATTACATTTTATTTTTCACCTTTTTTCCTTTTTTATTTCGTTAAATCCTCAGCTCAACAAAATAAAAAACTAAAAACGGTGGTCTTGTTTCAAAGTACCACCGTTGTTGAAAAAACACGATTCTCTATGCTACCAAACATAAAAGATAAACATGTCACAAGTTTTCTTTTTATTGAAAAGAAAAATCCTTTTATTTCTACTTCGTATCTAAAATATTCATATGACATTGAGCCGGTTTATTTATGTTTATTCTTTTAATTTTTTATTTTTATTTTTACTTTATTTTTGTTTAGCTTAAAAGTAAATATTTTTCTATTTTTTTGATACAATTTTATCTGATGTTAAATTAAATCATTTTCAAAAGTCGTTTATTTAGAAAACAACATGACTCTAAAAATTTAAAATTTAAATAAAGTGATTTAAGAAAATGACAAAAGAAGTAGAAGTGGCAGTGTTGGAATACATGCGTGCTGCTGCAGCATCTGGCTCTGTATAATAAATAGTGGGGCCCACGCAGCTCCATCATTTCAAAATCATATAAAACAAAATTATTTTTGTATACCATTCAATTTATGTTCGCTTCAAAGTTCGTCTATTTATTATAAAATCATAAAAAATTGCCTGTTTAACATAAATAAATCTATTCAGCGTCGATTCTAGAAAAGTTGGTTGGATTTTGGTCGGATTTTTAATATATGAAATTTCTTTATGGGTATAATTTTAAATAGATGAAGAATACAAAATTATAAAAATGAAAAATTTATTTATACATTTTTTATAAAAAAAATCCCAATGAGAAGATGAAAACTAACGAAGAGAAGATAGGCCGAATATATTATTAATCAAATTGTCAATAAGCATATTACCTTCAAATAAATAAATAAAAAATTAATTAAGTTGTCTCGAGGGAGGTTAATGGAACGGGTAATAGTTTCGATCTATATAAATATTTAAGAACGATTAATATTTAACGATATATCTTAATCATAAATCCAAATATTTACAATATATCTTAATCAATTACCTTCGATATATCTTAATAATTCAATAGATTTTTTTAAAATCAATCGATGTAAAAATTACTTATTCAAAATTATTATGTTAATATTTTAATTATATATTTTTTATTATTTTTATTTTAATTTAAATTAAAGTATAATTGATATGTGTATTCAAGGTGCGGATATTATGATAGTTGCACCCACCTCGTTAATATGTGTGTATAAAAAATACTTATACCCGATACTCGAGGATATTTATTTACAATAATAATTCTTTACTCGTTGGAGATTTTATCTGCATATATTCGCAGATTCAGATCTTTTTAACATCCTTGATTGTATCCATTATTTTTATTGTAATTTGGATGTGTGATATACATCATTAAATTGAATTAAAGTGAAAATATTTGAATTGAAGGTATAATCGTATACAATCATGTTATATTAGATTAGAGGATTCCAAATTAGTTAAAAATGAGTCATCACAATTTTTGAAAGGTATATTTGTTATTTTGGATTAATTAGTATACTGATGATTAAAAATAGTGATTCGAATACGAAATGTTTTGAATCTGAACTATAGTATCACTTAAATAATAAAGTACTATTAAAGTAGCGAGTAGTAATTGTAAGTATGGTTTAGTGTTGCTTAAGTGTGTGATTTAATGTTTAAGTGGAAAAATTATGATTTAATGTTTAAAAAAAAAAAGAGATGATAGGAAATTTCTGCCTCCATTAAAACACTCAATGTTTAAGTGGAAAAATTATCAGTCAAGCAATAAGAGTGTCAACATTGATGCTACATAGTAATTTTAAAGGTTATTGGAATATTATTACACAAAAGTAACATCGCTCAAACGTTATGGTAATATTCAAAGACTGAATGTTGATAACTCAAATAGCATGTTAGACTTACAAATAGTCTTTTTTGGTTTGCAATACTAATTGTAAAATTTGCATATAATGGTGTTTATTTATTGATAAAAGTGTTAATTTATTGATAAAAGTGTTATGAAATGTTGTGTTAATTTTAGATGTTGTAGTTTTTTTACAATTTAATATACTTTGTTTTTTATTTATTTTCACTAAAACCAAAGAATTTTGTTCAAAAAAAAAAAAAAGTTGAACATAGGAGTTTCCTTTTCATGAATGAAGCTTGTGAGAGGAACGGTTGGAAATATGAAATATTAATATATTTATCCTTTCGGTTGTTAATTATGATACTGAATTCTATTAAAACATTAATTTTTATCATTAATTTTTTAATTATGCTATAAAGAATGAAAGTATAAAGAATATATATATATGAGAGGAACAGTTGGAAATATGAAATATTAATATAATTATTCTTTCGATTGTTAATTATCATACTGAATTTTATTAAAAACATTAACTTTTATCATTAAATGTTTTAATTTTGGTACAAAAAAGGAAAGTAATATATATATATATATATATATATATATATATATATATATATATATCTCTCACCTTATAATAATATGTCAAAATGGGTAAGGTTCGTCAAGCTAGCCTGCCAAGCAAAAGGCAAGCTAGGTTGAAATTTCTAACCTGTCAACTGTTGTGGTTCGGTTCGTCTAACTCGTCAAAGTAGTAGGTTAACGACAAGTCAATCCGTCTGGCCCGACAACCCTTTTTTAATTTTTTTTATATTTAAAAATTATTAAAATAAATAATTTTTTTATATTATATATATGATTTATAAACAAAAAAATAAAAAAATAAAAAAATAAAACAATAGTCTGTCATAAGACATAACAGACTACAGAATTCAATTCATTTTGTTGTAGCGAGCCAGTCCAACCTGACATTTTTTGGCAAGTTAAAGACAGGGGAGATAAAACGCTCATTTTGACACTCTTAATCTCATTAATATTTTTGTTTTGGGAATTATAGTATGTTACACTAATAACAAATCTTTTTCTTTTTACTTAAGAAAATAAGTGTGATGCATGGTACAAACATATGGCGAGATACTTATAAAATAGATAAACTAAACAAATTCACCAAAGAAAAGGATAAGCTAAATAACTGCTATGATACATCTATTCATTGATTACAATTTATACGCACATGTATACAATATCTTGATACAATTATTTAATTAACACAGCAATAATATTTTATTACAAGAATGATACAGTTTGATACTTTTCGAATAAAATTACAGGGTCTTTATTATCATATTCATGATTTATTATTATTTTTTTAATTAATATATCTTATTCTATTTCTTAACACGATCTTTGTTAAGAATATAACTATGAGTTAAAATTCTCACTTTGAATAAATTTTTTTTTAAGTAATATATAAAAATTAATATATAAAAAAATCATAATTATTCAACTTTAAGATTTTTATGTTAAATAATTATATAAATTATAGTTAATTCGCACATCTAGATATGACACATCTAGTTTAATTAATTATATTTAATCCCCACATGTATACAATTATTTAATTAAAATACCACAATAATTTATTATAAAATAATACAGTTTGATACTGGTAAAATATAATAAAAAGGTCTCTATTATCATCCCCATTATTTATTATTATTTTTCTTAAAATACACTTGACCATTTTAGGTTAATGTGTAAGATACTACCATTCCTATAGACTATATATTCAATTAATATTTATAACAGTCGATACAAATCATTAAATTTAATTTTTCTCCTTTTTATCTATCACAGTTTGAAATTAAAATCAGGTATATAATTATAAATATTTTATATATATATATATATATATATATATATATATATATATATATATATATATATATATATATATAATCACGATTCACTTTCAATGCCACCTAATTTATTTTATTAGTTAGATTAAAGTATATAAAAGAATTGATTTTTTAAAAATAAAATTTTACAATGTATGTTTCTAAATCAAATGGCTTTTCGAATAAAATTTCACCAAAATCGTATGTACATATTATATGTATGGGGCTGTTTAGTTTGTATGGCTGGTGGGTGTCATACACGAAATAATTATAAAATATTTTTATAAATTAATCGAGGAATAATTAGGGCTGTTTTTTTTTCACTATATTTTATTGACAAATACTGTACACAGATACTTTGAAATAATTTGGAAAATTATATTGACAATTTTGAACCATGTCTGGACAAAATTAAATATGTTAACAAAAATTAAAAACGTGACCCTCACTTATTACTCATAAATTAATAAATAAAATGAAACTTACCTAAAAGATATTTAGTTTAGTGAAATTATGACGTATGTATTGCAGTTACATTCTACCAGTATTAAAGTACAAGTATGGAGACATAAAAGAGAAATCATAAATTAAAATGTTGATAACTTTCTAGTATACAAACATTTATTATAAGACTGCCATAATTAATAATTATGTTTAAAATTTTAAATTAATATGTCAATTACGTTTATATTTTAATATATTATGAAGAAATCAAATTTTATTTTACATAAATTTATGCTATTTTTATCCAAATATTCTATTAACTAACGCCTTAAAATAACAACAGTTACATAGGTATCGAAAAGTAATTGAACTTTCTGTCTCGAATTACTAGAGAAATAAATTTTAAAAAAATTATAATTATTTATACATTGAATATTAATTAATATAGCTTTTGTTTGTGTAAAAAAAAACTCAAAATTTAAGCGAGTAAATTACAAAAATAACATATGACGATTGTAAGTTTTATTCAGTAGTATAAAATTAATAACATCAGACGTTTTATAATAATATTAAAAACATATTAATGAAATAAAAATATATTAATGTTGTCCTTTAAAAATTTATACTGTAAAAATATATTATTCATTTAACAACACCAAAATACCTTTAGTTTCATAAAATATTTTATTTATACATAATTATAACAAAAAACTATTAGTACATATCACTAATTAATAGAACTTCAGAAGAGAAGGAAAAAATTTTCATCACACAACAAAAGAAGAACTAAGATAATCAAACAACTCTTAAAAGAAAAATTAAAAAAATATAGAAAAGTTATTTCTAGAGATGATATATTTTAAAACTATAAAAAATTTATAATAAAACTATTATTAAAACTTTTTAATATTAAAATAATCAAAATTTTAATTCACTATTGTAAGACCCTAGAAAATGGCGTTTTAAAAGTGATAGTGGTTTAAAAATAGTGAGACTCGATTATTTTAATATTAAAAGATTTTAGTATAAATAGAATTGTTATAAACGAGTTTCATTTTTTTAAAACACACCATCTCTCTAGAAACCACTTTTCTAGAGTTCTCTGACTTCTCTCTAGAGGTTCTGTCTCTCTGGTCGTCTGATTGAAGAACCGAGACCGTAGGATTGATCCTCTCGGCGAGCTCTTTAAATTGGACCGATCA
>Ga0214544_1000203_pt1 | contig 94932 bp, 82 predicted proteins | sample CNSS3metaG_FD_160074 | JGI IMG/M metagenome (GOLD analysis project Ga0214544, IMG submission 160074) | Root nodule microbial communities from cowpea collected in UCLA plant growth center, Los Angeles, California, USA - CNSS3 | ecosystem: Host-associated > Plants > Roots > Nodule | place: USA...
TTATTTTATTATCACTTCCCATAATAATAACCAATAAGTCTCTATATTTATTAAATCACAATTGGGCCCATCATAATATTTCAAATGAGTCACTAATAGAATTAATTCGTCAATTAATTCTAACATTTCACACTGTTATGCATGTTTGTGTTAACCCACAGCCACAGTTGAGTATTAGCGAAGAAAAAAGTTAACAAAGGAACTGAACTATAATAATTATAAAAAAGTTTAAGAAAATTTAAACAAACCGTTAAAATCAAACATTAACCGTAATAAGACATGCTAACAAATTCTATGCTGAATAATGACAAGTAGTTTTTACTATTTGAATTCTGTGATGAAATTACTCTTCTTAAAGTTACCTTTTAAAATTTGTTGACCCCTTTTAATTACATTATACATATTTGTTTGTTTTTAATTTTGAATTTTCATTTTTTTTTTCACATATACACATACATTTAGAAAATATTTCACGAAAAAGACTAACTACCACTCTTACCCAATGAAAACAAAGTCAAATGCGACCACCAAACACCACACCACCGGTCAATTAACCGCCAGAAGCGACTTTTTAAAGCAAAACATAAGTTTTCGAAGTGGCTTTAGACCCATTGAACTGACCAACGCAATCTAAGTTTGACTGGTACAACATTGTTTCTCTGATATCTACGTTAAAACGCTTCAAATCTAATGTTTCAAAAACCATTGTTTAAACACCATAGATCTCAATGGAAAACCACGTCACATTACTCCTTCTCTTCCTCTTCATCACCATTCTCTTACCAGGTGCTGCTCCTTCATCTTGTCCAATCAACTTCACCTACGTTCAAACCTTCCCCTGGAACACTTCAACTTGCACAAACACAACCAACACACAACCCTGTTGCTCAACCCTCAAAACCATCTTCCACATAGGCCTCTCCCAACATCTCAAACAAACATCTTTTTTTCAACTTCCCAATGAAAACACTTCCTCCATTTGCTTACAAGATTTCCAAGAAAAGCTCACAACCTTGTCAATTCACCCATCTCTGGTGTCTTCTTGTTTCCCTGACCCCTCTCAGTTCGTCACAAACTCTTCCACTTGTGCAGGTGTTGTGACTTCTCGAGATTGGGAACAGAAGGTGAACTTGGTTAGACTTAGCCCGGTGCAAACTTTCTGCAAAGACCTTCATGACCAAACTAGCTGCCACAATTGCATAGCAGCAAGCTTGAAAGTGGCTCTTCAACTTACTAGTGATAACCCAAATGCTACAGAGAGGGATTGTTTCTCCTTCGCATCGCTGTATGCTGCAGCGGTGGTTAATCCAGAAGGCACAAATGATGTCACCACGATCGGTTGCATATTGGGCGTGCAACTTTCTAGCGAAGTGATGGCAAAAGGGTCATCGAATAAGAGAGGAAAAGTTCTGAAGGTGGTTTTTACGTTATTGGGTGCTGCTGTTGGGGTTATTATTGTTTTTGTGGTGGTGGTGGTTATGTACAGGAAGTGGGAGAGGAGAAGGAAGGAAAATGTTTATCACAGGGAAATCGAAAACGGTGTGAGGAACAGTGTTTTGACGAACACTGGTGCGAAATGGTTTCACATATCGGAGCTTGAGCGTGCCACTAACAGATTTTCGCGGAGGAATAAGGTTGGTCAAGGTGGTGATGGGGTTGTGTACAAAGGGAAACTTGCGGATGGCACTTTGATTGGTGTTAAGGAGAGTTTGAATTTGCAAAGTAAAGGGGATGAAGAGTTCTGCTATGAGGTGGATATCATAAGCAAAATAAAGCACAGGAATCTTCTTGCTCTTCGTGGTTGTTGCATTTCAAGTGATAGTTTCAAAGGTAAGAGGAGGTTTCTGGTTTATGATTTCATGCCAAATGGAAACCTGAGTTACCAACTTTCAGTTGGTGGATTAACATGGCCACAAAGGAAGAACGTGATCCTTGATGTGGCTAAGGGGCTTGCTTATTTGCACTATGAAATCAAACCACCGGTTTATCATCGTGACATAAAGCCTACAAACATACTTTTGGACTCCAAAATGAATGCTAAATTGGCAGATTTTGGGTTGGCCTTGCAAGGTAGTGAGGATCAGAGTCCTCTCACCACAAGGGTTGCTGGCACATATGGTTATGTGGCACCTGAGTATGCTTTATATGGGAAACTCACTGAGAAAAGTGATGTGTATAGTTTTGGTATTGTAATTTTGGAAATCATGAGTGGAAGAAAAGTGCTTGATACTTTGAATTCATCTGCTGATGCAATCACGGATTGGGTGTGGACACTAGCAGAATCGGGAAAGATGAGGGAAATTTTTGATGAGTCAATAAGAGAAGGGCCAGGGAAAGTTATGGAAAGGTATGTTCATGTGGGAATGCTTTGTGCTCATGCAATGGCTGCTTTGAGACCTACCATTGCTGAGGCTCTTAAGATGTTAGAGGGTGACACTGATGTTCCTGAATTACCAGATAGGCCTGTGCCTTTGGGTCATGCGTCCTTTCAATCTTCTCTGTTGCATGGTTTGCAAGGAAGTGGAAGATCTATGCAACATGTTTCATCCTATTCATAACATTTGGTTTATACTCAACATTTCTTAGGCGTAGAATTAACCCTTAGTGAGAGTTTTTTTTTCTTTTTTTTTCATACAACAATTTCAATTTGTGACATGAAAAGATTCAATTTGTATCACTTGATAATTAAAGTGTAATAATTATTTATGTCAAGGATATGATTCATCGTAAATTTGAAAATATACACTACTAGATATATAATGTTTAGTAACACTAAAAAATTTTACTAAATCATGAGAAATGTTACTGATAATGTTTATTAACATTTCATCACACGTATTCTCTATGTTATTATTGATTTTATGTAATATTTATACATTTTAATAAAGACATTTATATAAATGTTACTAAAAAATGTATTTAATAAAAGTGTAACATTTTTAAAATGTTACTGAATAAATTCTGCATTTTTTTTTTTATAGAAAAGTAACATTACAAAACTGTTATGAGAAACTTTTAGTAACCTTTATTGAGGTACCAGAGACTTTAAGACAATCTCTCCTAAGGTGAGCTCCTCCACAGCTATAACACTGCAGCTTTCTAGATGAAGACTGCAAATGACTGTAGGGCTTCTTCTATTGCCAGGTGTCAAGAGTGTTCTTCCGCGATCTAACCACTTTGTTGGGCCCCATTTCCAGCTACTCCACCGATTTGGCCTGCTCAACCAATACTAGGAACTCCCTGACCCTCAATGGTACTAGGAATTTGCGCAACTCATGCTTTCGGTCTGCATATGCCTGCACCATCATGCTCCCTTGCTACAGTGTGAGGAACTCAACTTCCCTCTCATGTTTTGCGTTGTTAGGGAAGTGCTCCTCCAGGAACCTCGTCCTGAAAGTAGCCCAAGTCACTTCTTCTACACGAGTCTGCATTTGTTGTTGCATCCTCATCCACTAATACTCAACATTAGTCACCAGGAGGAAGGTGACGAAGATGAGTTTCTGCGCATCTATGCAGTCAATCACCTTGAATATCTTCTTAGACTCCCTCAGCCACGCATCTACCTAATCCGGAGTGGCCTTGGCAGTGAATTTAGTCGGTCTGTGCCTCATGAAATCCTCCATGGTCGCCACCCGAGTTGGTGGAATCATAGCTCTCAATTGCATTACAATAGGCTACATCGCGTCAACAATCTGATGGATTGTGTGTGCAATCTCATCCGCACCAGCATTATTCATTTTCCTCTTGTTTGCCATAGCTCCACATTTTTCATCTATTCACATCAAACAACTTGAGTTATGACTATGCAAACAATTTTAACAATTAATATCAACATATCAGTCTCGCAACCGAAACATGACAAGCTCACTCCCCAAAGACCCCAAAATCTTTTTGAAATCAAAGCTCTGATACCAAATATAACATCATGTCCAAATATTACTAATTAAAATAAAATAATATGATAATAAAATTCACAATTAATATTCAAACTCTTCCCTAAACGCGAGAAATTTCAAAACTTTATTTAATACTCAAAAACCAAAGTATGTAAAGTATCTCAATGTTCATAAAATCCAATAATTTTTCATAATTGATAGTTTACAACATAGTAATTATATAAAACAACTCCCCATGCTAGCCCCTCTTCGGCTCTATGTCTCACCAGCTCCACATGCAACATCATCTGCTCCCGTGTAACGAATTATACGATCATTGTCAAACACAAGCAAATAGGGTGAGCTAACAACATAAATAACTCAATGATAAAAAATAAAGTGCACACACACTCATCGAAGAATCAATATCCTCCAACTCCAGATAACATGACCACCGTCATGTTCATCCACGTTGTACATCCTCAGACAATGATGACCTTAAGATGTCCTTTGCTGCCATAAGCCACAACTCGTAGATATATGTGCGGGACTTTCTTGTTATGAACCACCATTTGTAACGCTAGGTGGAGTTCCCAATATGAACCATAATTCGTACTCTCGACACAAGATCAACAACACCATTGGCCACAACCTGTGATTGCCAAATCAGGTGGAGACCCTCCGTAAGAGGCACAACTCGCACACTCACATCAGTTACCAATATCACGAGGCCACAACCTGGGATCGCCATGTGTTTACCCTACATTCCGAGTCACAACTCAAGGAATGTCATTCCGAGCCTCAACTCATGGAATGCTTCAGCAAACTCCATACTTAAGGTATCATACAAAGCCTTGTAGACCACACACAACTCCAAAGTGAACAACCCTGACCACTATGCTATCATTTGTCACTGCCTAAACGCCATTGGGTGAAATTCAGTTGCAGATCGCCTGGCGGAAGCCTCTCGCCGCCAGGTGCCACACGCCTAAAAAATACTAGGTTTTTTTTCAGAAATTGTCTGGTGGAACCACTCTCATCGCCAAACGCCACTAGCACCAATGGCCACTATTTTTGCCACTATCGCCTAGCAAAATTAACCCCACCACCAAGCACTGTGCGTTCCAAGTACTTCCCGATTTGTGGCTATCGCTTGGCGATCACCTCTAAGTCGCCAAGCGCCACACCAGTACTACGTCCTATACTGGTTTTTAGGCACTCCAACAAGTTTTAACACATCAATCACGCAATTGCATACGTCTAGAGCACCAAATTCCTCCCATGTTAACACTACATGCCCTCAATATTCCACTCCATAATGGATACCTGCCGTTCTATGCAAATTCATATATACTCCACTATTTCAATCCCACTTTATCATTCCGTTATTAACTGATAAAGAATGCCTAATCTTATCAAGTATAACAACAACATTGTCCCAACATTACTCAATTTTCCATTTAATCCCCTACCATATTATAACTATACTTTAACAATTAATTTGACCATATGCTACACTTAGGCAACTCAAAAGAGGTCTCCAATTCCTAAGTCTCGTTTTGCAGGTTGTAAGACCCGAGAAATTTAAATAATTAAATAATAATTATTTAATAAATGCGGGTAGTAAAAGCCTTTATGGCATTTAATGTTAATTGTTGTGACGTGAAGAAGTACTAGCTCAAGTGGTTGAGAGTACTTTTTTGTATGGGAGGACTTGGGTTCAAGTCCTATGTATGCTGATTGTGTGTTATTTGATTTATTATTGTTTTTAATAATGTGCATGATTATGTTGAGTGATAATGTAATCATAAAATTATATGAATTATCACGAAACATGAATTAGTTGAATTGGTAGTGCATTGACTTTGTGATTCCATGGTGTGTGTTCAAACCTTATTGAGAACGAAATTGACTTCTTTATTTTTGCAAATATAATTGGGGTCTGAATGTGAAAAGGTGGGAAAACCCTAGAGTCAATGGGCAACCAAGGGAGTTGGGAAAAATAACCCATAATGGTCTATGAAAGGTAATTATAGACATTAAAAGGCCATGTTTCGTTTTTTTGCCATTTACCACAATTAGGAACCATATAAAAGGGGAAATTTAGGTAATTAGGAGGGTTTTTAAAAGTCTGAAAACTAGAGTGAAAAGAGAGCACGAATTTGGAGTGAAAAGAGAGTTAGAGACAATCAGGAGACCTGAATTTTTGGAAGAGCAAAGAAGGGTTCTTAGGGTATTACAAAGCTAAGGTTAGAAGACCCAATTGGAGCAAGGAGTTCCAGGTTAGGGGAGCTTTATGCTTTGATTTTATGGTTATGAATGAATTGCATGATTTTATGATTGTGCACCATGAATTTTCGTGCTCAATCTGATGTGAATTAGAGATGAATTGTTTTTCATGTGGTTTGGAAAGCATCTTATACTCTGGTATGAATATGATTGGGGGTTTTTGTGATGTATGATTGTTTATGCTTCAATCTCGAATTTTGATGGTCTAGTTGGAGTTAAATCGTGTGCATATTACTGGTATCCTATTTTGCATTGCTTGGTAATGTTGGAATGAGAATTTTGGGCTTGGTTTTGGTGTCTGTGTACGTGAACAGAGAAGGCTTCTGCTATTTTCGCTCAAGCGAGCAAGGCTCGCCTAGGCGAAATTAGCAAAACTCAAAGTCTAATTCTGTTCAAGCATCTTGCTCGAGCAAGAGCAACTCACCTAAGCGAGAATTCGAGGGGTGCGAGGTGTTGATTGCGCATCTCGCTCAGGCGAGGAGCCATGGGTTGGGCCATTGAGCATCTCATTCAGGTGAGAGGTACTCGCCTAAGCGAAAAATCGTGACAGGATTAGTGTGTTGCTGCTTGTCTCGCCGCCTAGGCGAGGGACTTTGTGTTGGGCGAGGGATGATTTCGCCCAAGCGAGAAGGGCTCGCCCAAGTGAGACCTCGCGTTAAGTTCATGTAGCACTCTCGCTCAAGCATGACGGTTTAGCTTAAGCGAGACAGGCCTGGTCGCTAAAGCTAAGGTTTCTAGCTCAAGCGCGTTTAGTGCAGTTTGTGTGTGTGGTTTGTACGCTTTGATGCGGATGTGGATCAAGAGATGTTGTGCCATGAGCGAGTAGGTTTATGGATGGTGGTTAACATGTGATGGTATGAGCGGGGAGGTTCATACCTAGTTACTCTCATGTGAGGATATGAGCGAGGTAGGTTAGTATGTTCCGTGCTCACATTTTAGAGATGTTGCGTGTAGGGAGGTACGTAGCTGGTGGATCACATGTGTTGGACTACGGGCGGGCATGTCCGTAGGTAGGACTACGAGCGAAGAGGTTCGTAGAGGCAGGACCACGAGCGGGAAAGTTCGTGTGAGCATCATAAACCTGAGTCCATGGCTAACTTTGTTAGGTGAATTGGAGGTTGAAAAGCCTTAGGGGTATTAAGGAATTGACCATGGTCTAACTATGATAATATAACTTGGTGTATTTATATTATTTAATTGATGTGTTTTCTTATATTTTTGAGCTTACCTTTTCTGTTTGTGCTTGGCGATGATCGTGTAATTCTTTACACGGGAGCAATTGATGATATAGATGATGATGCTAACACCTGAGACGGAGAGAGGGGTTAGTTTGGGATTCAAGCTAGGAACTTATTTATAATTTTTGTTATTTTATTGGATTTTGAAAATTGTAATAAGACTATTATTATAGTTGTAATTGATCTTTGACGGTTGGAATAATTTTTGAATTTTCCCGTGTTTGGGAATAATAAAAGTTTGATGTTGAAGTTACATTTGGTATCAGAGCAAAAGTTTTTAAGATTTTTTGGACTCTGGGAAGTGAGCTGATCTCATTTCCTCTGTGGAACTTTTTGTATGTTATTGATTGTTAACAATTGCATGTTTTCTTATATATAATTGGAGTTGTTTAATGTTAATAGCTGAAAAATGTGGTGTGCATAGGCAATGGAAAATAGGAGACACAGGAATAACGCTGGTGCTGATGAGATCGCGAATGCAATTCATAAGATGGTGGACGCGATGCAGCCCGTTGCAACGCAGTTAAAGGCGATGATTCCCCTTGTCAGGCCTGTGACGATGGAGGATTTCATGCGTCACAAGCCGTCAAAGTTCACCGGCAAAGCCACTTCAGATGAGGCAGATGCGTGGGTACGAGAATGTGAGAAGATCTTCAGGGTGATAGAGTGCACCGAGGCTCAGAAACTCACCCTTGCCACCTTCTTGTTGGTGACAAAGGCATAGTATTGGTAGATGGGGATGCAGCATCAAATGTAGACCCGTGAAGAGGAGGTGAACTGGGTTAACTTCAGGAGGAGGTTCTTGGTGAAGTACTTCCCCGATAGTGCTAAGCATGAGCGCGAAGCTGAGTTCCTCACCCTGTAGCAAGGGAGTATGTCGGTACGGGCATACGTGGAGCGATTCGAGTACTTGGCGAGGTTCTACTCTCAAACAGTTACCGAGGAATGGCGTTGCAGGAAGTTCGAGGGGTGGCTGAAACATGAGCTGTGACAATTTATTGTGCCACTGGGGGTCAGAGAGTTTCCCGTCTTGGTTGAGAAGGCCAAGAGCGTCGAGCAACTAGAGATGAGGCCTAGAAGGGTCAGTCGACCCCAGAAGACCAGCACTGAGGGCAGACAGTAGAAGAAGCTCTACAGTAGATCCCAGTCAACTTCACAAAGGTTACGATGCTATAACTGTGGGGGAGAGCACCTAAGGAGGGATTGTACTTAGCCGGCGGGCAGTGGGGGGAGGCAGTGCTAGTACTCGCAAGTTCTATGCTTGTGATCAGCTGGGGCACTTTGCTAATAAGTGTCTTAATAAGAAGACCGCCCTTGGATCACGATCTCAGCCACCTTCCTCTGAGAGACCGAGAGCAGCAGGCTGGGTATTCGCCATGACCAGCACAGAGGCCACTCGGTCAAGTAATCTTATTCTTAACTACTGCTTTTTATAGGGTAACAGTGTGCTAGTGTTGTTTGACTCAAGAGCTTCCCACTCCTTCATATCTCACGATTGTGTGAAGAAGCTGGAATTGTCGACTCGTGACTTGGGATGCGAGTTAATAGTCTCGACTCTAGCACCTAAATAGGTTTCAACCAATTCTGCTTGTGTTAGATGTTTCTTGGAAGTAGAGGACCCAAGATTCAAGGTGAATCTTGTATGCTTGCCTTTGGAGGGTCTGAATGTTATATTGGAAATGGACTGGCTGTCTATCAACCATGTCGTAATTGATTATGGACGGCGTAGAGTTGTATTTCCAGAAATAGAAGGCATAGGTTGGTATCGACACAAGAGGCCATGAGGGAAGTGAGTGAGGGAGCTACTGGCTTCATGATAGTAGCTCATACTGAGAAGAAAGGCATAAAAGAGAAAATCAGAAGCATACCAGTGGTGGATGCGTTTACCGACGTGTTTCCAAATGAAATACCCGAGTTACCACCAAGCAGGGACAAAGATTTCACAATTGATCTAATCCCTGGAGCGGGTCTAGTGTCGGCGGCTCCTTACAGAATGGCACCAACAGAGGTTGCAGAGTTGAAAAAGCAGATCGAGGGTTTGCTAGAGAAGAAGTTAATCAGACCCAGTGCATCGCCATGGAGGGCTCCAGTGTTACTAGTGAAGAAGAAGGATGGGAGTTCTCGGTTGTGTATAGACTACCGGCAGCTGAATAAGCTTACGATAAAGAATAAATATCCACTACCAAGGATTGATGATCTACTAGACCAGCTGAGGGGAGCAAATGTATTTTTCAAAATTGACTTGAGGTCTGGATAACATCAGATCTTGGTCAAACTGGAAGATATCCAAAAGACAGCATTCAGATCGAGATATTGACATTACGAGTAGGTAGTAATGCCATTTGGAGTGACTAATTCTCCAACTGTCTTCATGGATTACATGAATCGGATTTTCTGCCCCTATTTGGATAAGTTTGTGGTGGTGTTCATAGATGACATTCTAATCTACTCCCATAATAAGAAGAAGCATGCAGATCATTTGAGAACTGTGTTAGAGGTATTGAGAGAACATCAGCTATACGACAAACTGTCTAAATGTGAGTTTTGGTTAGAAGAGGTACAGTTTCTTATGCACGTTATCTCTTAACAAGGTATTGTAGTAGACTCGAGCAAGATTGAGACAATGTTAAAATGGGAAAGACCTTAGACTATAACTAAAGTTAGAAGCTTCTTGGGGCTGGCAGGATACTACAAGAGATTTGTAGAGGGGTTCTCTAAAATGATGAGTCCTTTGAATCAGCTCACTAGAAAAGACCAACCTTTCTCCTAGGCAGATAAATGCAAAGAGTGTTTTGAGGAAATGAAGAGGAGATTGACTACAACTCTAGTACTTGCTATTCCAAACACAAGTAAGAAGTTTGAGGTATACTGCGATGCGTCCTATCAGGGTTTGAGGTGTGTACTGATGCAAGAGAAGAGGCCAGTAGTCTACGCTTCTAGACAGTTGAAAGTGCATGAGAAGAACTATCCCACCCATGATCTAGAGTTGGTTGCGGTAGTATTTTCTCTTAAGACATGGAGACACTACTTGTATGGCTCCCAATTTCGGGTTTTCAATGACCACAAAAGCCTGAAATACTTGTTTGATCAAAAGGAGTTAAACATGAGACAATGACAATGGATGGAGTATCTCAAGGACTTCGATTTGAGTTACTTTACCATCCTGGTAAAGCAAACATAGTGGCAGATGCATTGAGTCGGAAGAGGATGCATATTTCCGCAATGATGGTGAAAAAGTTAGAACTGATTGAGAAACTCAGAGATATGAATCTAGGTATGCAACTGGAGAGGATTCAATCAGGTGCAGTGTTTTGACATTGACCAGTGACATTTTGGAGACTATCCGAGATCAACAGAAGAATGATGTTAAGCTGCAGCAATTTGTGAGCTGGTTAGGTACCGAGAAAAGGAAGGATTACAGGATGGGATCAGATGGCATCCTGCGATTCCGCGATAGAGTGTGTGTACCTGGGAATTGGAGGTTGAGAAAACAAATTCTTGAAGATGGACATAAAAGTCGTCTTAGCATACATCCAAGTATGACTAAGATTTATAGGGACCTAAAACAGTCCTTCTGGTGGAATGGAATGAAGATTGATGTCGCCGACTTTGTGGCGTCATGCTTGGTGTGCCAAAAGACAAAGATTGAACACCAAAGACCAGGTGGTACCTTGCAGCCACTGGACATTTCGCAGTGGAAATGGGATAGTATTTCCATGGACTTCGTGACTCATTTGCCACGATCTGCTAAAGGGCATGACTCAATCTGGGTAATTGTTGACAGGTTGACTAAGTGTGCCCATTTCCTGGTAATTAATCAGAAGATATCAATGGACAATCTGGCCGAGTTGTATGTTAGAGAGGTAGTCAGATTGCATGGGGTGCCGGTAAGCATCGTATCTAACAGAGACTCGAGTTCAGAGTCACTGGTGTTGGGTCCAGAGTTCTTACAATAGACTTCTGAGAAGGTCAAAGCCATTCAAGAGAGAATGAAGACAACTCAGAGCAGACAAAAGTCCTATGCAGATAAGAGGAGGAAGCGTTTGGAGTTTGAGGCAGGGGATCATGTGTTCCTTAGAGTCACGCCGACGGTTGACATTGGAAGAGCTATCAAATCAAGGAAGTTAACTCCGAGATTTGTTGGGCCGTATCAGATCCTGAGGAGGATAGGCACGACAGCGTATGAGATTGCCTTGTCACTGTAACTGGCAAACCTACACAATGTATTTTACGTTTACAGTTGAGGAAATACGTAACAAATCCCTCCCATGTGTTGGAATCGGATGACATCCATATCAGGGAGGATTTGACAATGAATATTGGACCGGTCAGAATAATAGACTCTTAAATGAAGAAGCATAGAGGAAAGGAGATTCAGACAGTGAAGGTTCTCTGGGATGAGACTACTCAGGAGATGACTTGGGAGATAGAGGATCGCATGAGGCAATCCTACCCGCACTTGTTTCCTGGTAAGTTTAATTTTCGAGGACAAAAATCTTTTAAGGTAGGAGGAATGTAAGACCCGAGAAATTTAAATAATTAAATAATAATAATTTAATAAATTCATGTAGTAAAAAACTTTATGGAATTTAATGTTAATTGTTGTGACGTGGAAAAGTACTAGCTCAAGTGGTTAAGAGTACTTGTTGGTGTGAGAGGACTTGGGTTCAAGTCCTATGTATGTCAATTGTGTGTTATTTGATTTATTATTGTTTTTAATAATGTGCGTGATCATGTTGAGTGATAATGTAATCATAAAATTATATGAATTATCACGAAACATGTATTGGTTGAATTGGTAGTGCATTGACTTTGTGATTCCATGGTTGTGTGTTCAAACCTTATTGATAAGGGCCTGAATGTGAAAGGGTGGCAAAACCCTAGAGTCAATGGGCAGCCAAGGGAGCTGGGAAAAACAACCTATAATGGTCTATGAAAGGTAAAGGAGCCATGGATTAGGCTGCTGAGCATCTCGTGACAGGATTAGTGTGTGCCTATGTGAGAAATCGTGACAAGATTAGTGTGTTGCTGCTTGTCTCGCCGCCTAGGTGAGGGACTTTGTGTTGAGCGAGGGATGATTTTGCCCAAGCGAGACCTCCCGTTAAGTTCCTATAGCACTCTCGCTCAGGCACAAGAGATGTTATGCCATGAACGGGTAGGTTCATGGATGGTGGTTAACATGTGATGGTATGAGCGGGGAGGTTCATACCTAGTTCGCAAGAGATGTTATGCCATGAACGGGTAGGTTCATGGATGGTGGTTAACATGTGATGGTATGAGCGGGGAGGTTCATACCTAGTTACTCTCATGTGGGGATACGAGCGAGGTATGTTCGTATGTTCCGTGCTCACATTTGAGAGATGTTGGGTGTGGGGAGGTACGTAGCTGGTGGATCACATGTGTTGGACTACGGTCGGGCATGTCCGTAGAGTAGGACTACAAGCGGAGAGGTTCGTAGAGGAGGGACCACGAGCGGGCAGGTTCGTGTGAGCATCATAAATCCTGAGTCCATGGCTAACTTTGTTAGGTGAATTTGAGGTTGAAAATCCTTGGGAGTATTAAGGACTTGACCATGGTCTAACTATGATAATATAACTGGGTGTATTTATATTATTTAATTGATGTGTTTTCTTATATTTTTGAGCTCACCCTTTCTGTTTGTGCTTGGCGATGATCGTGTAATTCTTTACATGAGAGCAGGTGATGATGCTAACACCTAAGACTGAGAGAGGGGCAAGCTTGGGATTCGAGCTAGGAACTTATTTATAATTTCTGTTATTTTATTGGATTTTGAAAATTGTAATAAGACTATTATTATAGCTTTAATTGATCTCTGACAACTGGAATAATTTTTGAATTTTCCCATGTTTGGGAATAATAAAAGTTTGATGTTGAAGTTATTTTCTTAATTATTTATTTTAAATAAGTAATTTCCAATATGGATATTACACATGCTACTTCATACATAGTCCTAACTTAGCTACTAATTTGCACTATTTTTCCTATTATAATCCTTTAATTACCAAACCACATTAAGAGTTTTTCCTACTCTTAACTCATGCGTAGATCACCACGCTAGCCTTTTGTCGAATAGTTCGCAAACTCCCTTACACAAAGAAATTTAACCCAATTGAACCCCAACCCTGCAACTACACATAACGATGAACTGCCAGTTTCACTACACCGGCGCCTGGCGGCACATAGCCTGTCGCTAGGCAGTGCATCCAGTTCTGGGAAAACCTAGAATTTTTCCTTGCACCTGCGAAAACCCTAAATCCCCAAAATCATTCCATCTAGTAATTCAGCCAAACGATTCCACTCCTAACCACTTTTCCAACAAGTACCCACCTTCAATTACATCATTCAATCACCCATTTAATGTCTTTATACTTTAAATTCAAGTTTAATGATAATCCTTAACCCTTATGTATCCACATGCTCTCAAACCACCCAATCATCAGAAACATGATACGAATTATACTTTCATAACATCCATGCATCAACAAAACACTAAGAATCATTTTTCCCCGATCAAAATCACCCATAATACATAAAAACCCCAACTCGAGCCAATTTCGCTTGGGTCGTCTGACGGGTGTTCATCACCGCCAAGCATTTCATGCGCAAAACCCAAAGACTGGGTGATTCATGTTGTCTCGCCCGACGGCCAGTTCGTGCCGCCAAGCGGTTTCTAGCAGAAATTCAAAAATTGCCTACCACACACATGAGCCGCCTGGTGGACCTTCAAGGTCACCAGGCGGTTTCTGGAAATTTCCAGAATCGCAAGAAAATCCAATACAAATGCATAGATATGACACCAACAACATTCATTACAGCATAAAAATATAACAATTAACGACGAATAACATAAACAGCTCCCCTAACCTGGATTCTTTGCTCAAATTGGCAAACCTAGGTCCCTTGCTCCTTGGCGCCTAATAATTTCCCACTTCAATTAGCCTCTAAATTTTCTCTCAACTCTTGTTTTCAATGCAGGTTGCTTGTCTATCTCCAAAAAGCCTCTTCCTCTCACTAATCCTACTCTTATTCCCATTTTCAACCCTGATTTTAATTAGCTTAATGTCTAAAATGAAAATTACATTAAAATGGGATTAATGGTTATTCAATTGCTATTCTATGATGGGTTTCCAGCCCTTCCAGCTCTGCTCTCTTAGACGTCTAGGGTTTCCTGATCCCTCATATTCATGCCAAAAAGCAATTTGGCAAAAAAGAACCTAAGTCCTCTCAACATGACTAAGTACTCCCAACCACTTGAGCTAGTATTATTCCTTGTCATAAATTACAACATTAAATACAATAAAAGTTTCCATTACCCACATTTATTAAATAATTATTTATTTATTTATTTAATTTTCTCGGGTCTTACAAAGTACACAAACAATCAATTCCAAGTCAACCATGAAGCTAAGGTTGCTTACCCATTCACCCGTTACACGATGGCGGTTCCATGACATCAATCTTTATTCTTTTTTTCCTTTATGAAGGAACACTATTGATATTGCTTCTTTGTTTAGATGAAAAACATGTTAAACTAGAGGAGTTGTTTTTATTTGATTTTAAAAGGTATGCAACAACCATAAACAACTTCCATATGTCCAACAAACTATATATGCATGTAAAATTTCCTATATTTGCATGTAGAATTTCGTCTAGACATTAAATATTCGAAAATATGCTAGAAAAACCTCAGAGCAATATAACCACAAATTAGATTTAAAATATTAACTATTCCCGACACAACAACTCAATTGGAACAAGAAAACCCTAATCAAAGGCAAAATATGGCAGTGAAAGATTAGTAAAACCACTAAAAGAGTAGAAGACATAACCCATTTCAAACCTAGTTGCTAGAAATAACAATGGCGGAAAAAGAGCATAACAAAACATGAGAGAGTGAGATTGAAACACAAACTAGTGGCTGATGTGATCCCAACAAGGCTTATAGCTTGGGCCAATGCCTAGGCCCAAATCATGCTCAAGGCCCAATTCATGGCCCACATGCACCTCCAAGCCCAACCCCATCAAGAGGCCCAATAACAAGGGGCATGCTCAAAAAAATCCAATTGGGCTTCATTCAAGATGCCCAAACCCACATAGGCTTCTCACACTCTACAATGAGCCAAAGAAGATGTGAAGATTTGAAGAGGTGTATCAAAGAGCAATAGAATAGCAATAAGATTGGCCCATTATTTAGGCCTTGCTTTCGAGAATAATAAGTCAAACAATGTGTAGTTGAATTGCTAAAATTGGGCTTGACTAAGCCCAATAGGAGGGGTGGCCATGAGCTATTAAAAGTCCAAGGTGGACTAAGTGGAAGTCAACACTCCTTCCTACACCTCATGGATCCAATGCATCCAAGGGTTAGGAATGCTTCCTCCTTTTCCAAGGCATCATCCAATGGCCAAGATCGAGCATTCTTCTCCAAGCTAGCATCAAAGGCCAATATGCTTTCTCCTTCTCATCCAAGGGCCGAGATTCCTCAAGTGTAATGGCTTGAGTATAAAAGCCATAATTTTTCAGTATTGTATTCACTCTTGAAATTTCTAATAGAATGTTTGTGTTGAGATCACTCCACTCTTCTATTATTTTGAGAGCACCTAAGCTAGAGATTTACAACATTTCCTCTAGCCACCTTCCATTAGTCTAGTTTCTAGTCTAGTTCTCCTTTCACCACTCCAAATTCCATTGCTACAAGAGCCTTAAACACTTCTCTCCATGCCATCTTTCGCTGCCTATGGAGTTCCTACCAGCCACTACACATTGGAGTTCCATCAGTGGCTGAGGAAGAGCTCATCAAAACTAATGGTGACGAACTGAACCGCGGTAAGAGATGAGCAAAACTAACAACCACGAACGGTGAAAGTGACGAGAGCTAAGCGAGTGAGAAGAACGAGAAGAGAGGAAACAAATGATAAAGAAGGAACAAGTATTCTAAAAAACACATGATTATTATACTATACAATTTGTAATCGAAAACCACACTTACATTTCTTTATTGAAATGATATCATCAATTTATCTACGGTAACATTTTTTAAAAATATGAGAGAATACAATACAATATTATTACCTTGAGTTATGTAAATTACAATTCTCTAGAGCAAGGATACTTTCATCTCCTCAACAACACCCTTAGTCACAACTTTTACCCCCATTGTGGCCCACATTTCTACTCTATTTAGGGCTACACACCTTAGACTCTCAAGCTCAGTACCAACTCAAGCCAAAGCCTTCGATGAGCTAATTCAGCTACGCAAACTTAGGATAAATTTAAGCAATAGTATAACCAATTTCGTGTTTTGACACAACAAAAATATTTGTATACCAGCAACAACCACACCGTTTCCCGTATCAAATCCTTCCAATTGAGTTTTTCCTGGTTCATCAAGATGTACATGCGTGACAAAGTAAGTAATTCGGATTATCATGTTTAAACATACAATGAACCAACTGTAGTTGATAATCGACTCTTCTAGTCTACCATTCCTACTCTAGTAAATTCTTGCATGCCCAAACCTATTATTATTAAACTATTCAACATTGATGTATATAGAAAATGCATCAAACAACATTGTTAAAATAAAAAATAAGAAGATGAATATAAAATCTTACACATCAATCAGGCCAGGCATAATAACAACAATATCTCCATAATCTTTAGCATCATCATTTCTACATTCTTTATTGAAATTAAAATATATAAGATTAGTTCAACCAACCATCCTATAAAACCATAAGACCAATACAAGAAAAAGTACCTAGCCAACTATAAGGAGTATGCTCTTCTAAATTTGAAGATCCTTATCAACTTCTGTGCTTAATGATCAAATGAAGAAGGTAAACCTAGCTATGAAATGAATCAAATTAGAATAACCAATCATGGTTTCTGTGTTGCTGCGGTCTATTTAGGTGTTCTTTTCCTCCCCTAGACTCCACTCTTTGCTACTTTATTATATCCAAAAAATGGTTTTACAAGAAAAATATCAAGTATGACTCATACCAAGATATCAAGTTTCCCAAATTTGGTTTTGATGAAATGAGGTAAAGTAGCAAAACTAGCAGGGTCATTCACATCAAGCAGATGAAAAACCAGAAGGTCTGACAAACCGAACTCTTTTAGAGTTTCAACTGCTTTTAAGCCTCTCTCCTCAATGAGTACCATAAGTAATGAGTACCATAAGTAATCACTTCTATCAGTAGTTTTGAAATACCAATAGGTTCACTGAGAACACTATTGGTATTTAATATAACATTATTATTAACATAAAGTATGTTGAGATCTTGATGCAACTTCTCTTGAATTTTGTACAGAAGATGAGAATAAAGAAATTCAAGTAAACTTAGAGCATAACTAGAACAATGGTAAGTATTTAAAATTCTGCAAATCTTTTCCTACAAGATAAATATTTTGTTGTCAAATTTACATATGGATTAAAAATTTTTTCTGAGATTAGGAAGATTGGATCATGTGTGCTTGACTTTTTAACTATTTAAAACATGGTCATTATGTTCTTTTGCATGCAATTTGGTTTAGGTACTCCTCTGCAAAGTCTAGTAACGTGTTTCTAGGCTAAACCAATATAAAAACATCCCAACATGTGAAGAAGGAATATAATATACTAAAAAACTTGTCCCAACACTAAAAAGAGAAATATAACTTTTCTGTGTCAACAACACCAACAAAGATAAAAGTTGAAAAAATATTTTCATGAATCATAATGCGTATATTTTAAATTCAACATGGAAAACACACAAAAAAAGAATTTGTGAAGTAAAATTTCTTTTCAACTCTCAAAAGTAAAATCTAAATAGTATACATACTATCGGGGCCTCCAAGCTTTGTGACTGCATCCACAAAGTAATCATGAAGATCTGATGTCCATCTTAGCCTTGGGTTCGGGTCTCGTGTCATAATCATCATCATCCCATTATAACTTTCTCTTCCTCCACCTTTCAAAACTACAAAAAAATTAAACAAAACTAACTTCAGTTTCCACTAATTACAAATGTTGTTTATTAATTTCAAGATTAATGAATAATATTAAGAAAAAACAGTGTTGATGGTGGCAAGTGATGACGATTAGGAGTGAGTGCGAACTGAACATTGGGAGAAGCTAAATTGGTTTATGAATTGAAAAAAAAAATACCTATTTTGATAAACGAGCATCACACTTCGGTTGCGGTTGTGGCATGGTCAGTGTTGCTACTTGACGACAATGAGTTAAGGCAGAAAAAAATAAGAACCGAGTTAGGGTAGATGATATAGTGAGATGAAATCAAAATTGAATCTAAATTGAACTTGAAATTGAAAGAGGCATGGAGACGAAATCAAACTTGAAAATGACACAGATCACGTGGTGACGAAGATGAAAGCTGAAATCGAAAGAGGAAGAGTGATGAAATCAAAAGAGAAAGCATGGAGAATGAAAAATGTATTACCTTGAGCTTCAATCGAAAGGGAAAGCAGGGAGGTGCGAAAGTTGTTGCATCCTCTAGAATACCAAATTAAATATTTTTAAAATATGCAAAGAGTAAAAATAAAAGATAAGGTGAAATCCAAATTTTACTGTGTTTTCTAAAAAAACCTAAGTATTTTGTAGGGTTTTCAAAATCTCTCTTATGTATATCTCTTAGTAAAGGTTATAATAACCTCAACTAATAAATTTTCTTTAAAATTACATATTTTTGTAGTGGTTGGAGACTTGAAATTCTGAAAACAATGTTGAACGTTTGTTATTATAAATTTATTTTTAAATACATTAAAATATTATATTAAAATATTAAATTTTAAATTAATATTAACTATTTCAATGTTATAATAAAATTAATTAATTATAAATTTATTATTATCATTTTAAAAATTTACAAATAAGATAAAAAATGAAAACTCAATTATCTATACCAGCATTTATTTAAACATGTTACAATATCATTATTAACATTATTTATGGTAACATTTTTAATTATTTATGGTAACATTTTTTAAAATGTATTCTATAGTTATTCATAAGGTAACATTTACAATAAATGTAACAAAAAAAAATTGCTAAATCTAATTCGTGTAGTGTGGTTGCATATGGTGGTTTACCCTTGTTTTGTCTTTGCTTTTGGCTTCCATTTGAAATTTAGTGCAAATTATTAAACATCAATCCTTTGTATTAAATCTTGAATTTTTCGATCGGACACTTTAGAAAGATTATTTTTTATAATTTGTTATAATGTGTACATTGTAATTTATGTATGCATTTGCTAAAATTTCGGTTGAGACCACTTGGTCATGAGTGATCACTTTCATTTTGTGTACTTCGAAGACCAATTCAAACTATCATCGAATTTTTATCAGATTTATGAAAATAAACTTCTTTGTGTATGTGATAGTGAATTATGAAAATTATTTTTTCAGAATGGGTAGGCCTTACCTTGTGAAAATAATAAATTTTGGAATGAAAGAGTTTGTTACGAACATAATACTGGATGAATGAATGTCACAATAGTGAAGGGTATGAAAACATAGTTTCTAAGCTTGCAATATGCTTAAGAACACGTATCTGTGAACAAGACATATGATTGTCCTTGTGTTCATTGTCTGAATTAAATACTTCAAGAGTTGGGCACAATGGATGACAGTTTGTTTGTCTTTGGTATAGTAAGGAGTTATAAAATTTGGACTTGCCATGAAAAAGTATTACACAAGCCTACGATGTCACGAACAACAAAATATGTGGATTAATGGATAAGTGATCATTTATAGGACATGGTATGTGATGTTGGTGAATAAAATTTTTGAATAGCTCATTTATATGATTCCTTGAAGTCCGATTCAGGGGAATAGTTGTACCTAGGATGAGATAACTTTACACGATTGTCGAAAACTTTGAAATTTTTCAATTTAAACGCAAAAAATTGATGGACCAATAAAAGTTTCACATAATTGTTGGAGTTGTTGAATGAGATGCTTCTAGAAAATAACATGTTACCTAATCGTAATAATGACGTGAAGAAAATTCCATGTCTAATGGGTTTGGAGTACAAAATGACACATTGAAACTTTACTATGTTAAAGACATTATCAATCAATATAGGAGTGATACACCAAATGAAAAATAGGATAATTAAATTATATGTAAAACTTGTTGCAATGGAAGATAAGGAAAGAAACATTGGAGGTATGAATGATTACCCAAATTAAATCTTTAGTACCAACCTCTCCTCCAAAAGAGTACTACTAGAAATTATCCCAACCTTTTTATTGATTTTTTAAGTTCTGAATTTCAATTATTTTGTTTGTGTATTTGTCTTAATCAACATTTTATAGATGCAAGAGTTTTATCTTTTCTAGTTTTTTTGTTATGCATTATAAGTTTGCATATATTAATGAAATATTATGTATGTCATTAAGAATTAAAATCATTATTTCATCAAATTGTGTAATAGGTATCTATTAATTTTACAATTATAATACAATTTAAATAATACATTTATTGAAATAGTAGTCGAAATAGTGACTAGAATCATTAGTTATGACAAAAATCTTGCAACAAAATTAGCAAACAAAATTTATAGTGATTTTTTAAATATTACAATGAACTTTTCAACTAACGTTAAACTTTTTAATATTTGCTTATCTGAAACATAAAGATTACATCCAACTCTTGATCAACTCGATCAAATTGCACTAACACATTGTTACAAGATACAAGTAGTTTTTGGACTTAACCACTTTTTGCTAAATTACAAGTAATCTTGGGGCATATTCATTATTGGCTAAACTACAAGTATTCTTTTATCACATCCTTTTTTGCTAAGCTACAAGTATTGCTTGGACACAATCATTTATAATTAAGAACGGGTATTCTATGGACCTAGTCACTATTTACCGGTGACATAACTTGGAAAAAAATATCGAGGGGTGCCAAATTAAATTTTATATGAAAGTGTAACATAAAGTTCATCATCAAAACAATACATATAAAAAAAAAACAAAAGTTACCTTTAGTCAAAGTGGTACTCTACACTCTTTCAATGACTTGAAATCTTCAATAATTGAACCAGAGCTAAAACTTGTTGCAATATCCCTCTTTAGTAAAAACCAAGCGGGCACCATAGTTCAAATGTTTTCATTATTATAGGTAATTCAATTTGAATTCTAATTGGCAATGAGTTGATTATTTTTGTTATTGTTTTAATTTATTTAACTGTTTTTTTATAGGTTTTAAAAGTTAGAGGAAATTTAATAATGGAAAACATTGTGTTTTTCTTAAACAAATAGGGAAAGATCCTTGCTCACTACACAATAATGTAGTGAGAGCTTGTTAAGACTTGTTAAATCAAAATTGTCACACTAAAACATTTTTTACTTTAGACCACACTAAATTTGGCCACACGTATAAGAATATTGTCTAAGCATAGAATAGGCCACAATATAATAAATGTGGTTTAAATAAAATTAAAAACAGCCAGTTATAAGTCGTTGATAAAATATACCACATTTTTTAGGTGTTGCCATTAAAAAATGTTGCTTATACAATAGAACCGTGGGCTTATAAACTTAAAAAAAAAGAGACTCAGTTTATTTTTTTTTAAAATTAACATTCTGACAAAAGGCTAAACTTCCCTCCATTAGGGTTTACGTTTTCGTGCCCTTCTCACAATCTACACTTCTTCACATTTCAATCGAATCAACACCGCTCTATTGCTTCCGCTTCTCTCTATTCACTGCCACTTCATTGCATCGCCCCCTTCTTTGTTTCATTGACAACAGCGTAGAGTCTATCGTCTCACCAACACCACCATATGCAATGTCAGCTCCTTGTGAACATCGTTGTCTGACATCTACATGTCTCCTTCTCTATGTTAGAGTTGAAGTTCTTCAATAGATTAAAGGTTAGTATCTCATTCTCCAACCTACGAATTTTAGGGTTTTTCTACTGTTGTTTATGTTCATTTGTTTGAATTGATTTTATTGCTTTTTTTGTTTTGTGTCCAATATTTTGGGGATTAGGTTTTATTTTTTTTATCTGAGTAAGCTTGGAGATCTCCATTTCATATGTGGGAATTGAAACATGCAATTGTTTTATGATTAGAATTAAAAAAGGCAAAGAGAAAGAGAAAGAGAGAGAGAGGAATGACCTACCCTCTTGGTGGTGACTTTGACACATTGTGTATCAAACAATTTCCATTATATATTAGAAGTGTTTTATTTAATAGTTTCAATTTTATGCATTTTATTCTATTTCTACTATTTTAATAGAATACGTATTTATTTTAAATAATATATTTAAAATAAAATTATCATTTAAAATATAATATAAATAAAATTCAAATATTGACTATTCATGGTTTAGTACAAGAAACAACTTCACAATCCTTGTTCAAACATGTTTTGTTTTTGCTTTAGACTTTAATGAACATTTAAAAATGTGTTGCCTAGAATATTCGCCAACATTTTTGTAAATGCGGCTTAAAAGAATAAGCAACACAAAAAAATTATTGTGTTAAAGGGACTATCAAAATGTTGCCTATTATCATAACTTAGGCAACAATTTTTTCACTATTGTGTGATAGGAAATGGTTTTATAATTTTGCAGCCTAAATGACAAAAAAATAATTGTTGTCTATAGTATAGGCCACAACCACCTACACAACGATTGCAAATTTGTTGCCAATTTGTTGCCTAAAGTTTAGGCAACAAGTTTTTAGCTTTAGCCCATGGTTTTTAATTGTTGCTTAAAGTCTTTTTTGTTGTAGTGCCATATTAAGAATGTTTTGGAAGTGCAAAGCTCAAATCAAATTATGAAGAATCGGTTGCGTTTCAAGAATTCAATTGAAACAATTAATTTTTTTATCACTTCATGGTTGTGCTTTTAGAGGTCGTAATGAAACTACTAAATCGAGGGACCAAGGTAATTTTCTTGAGATGATATAACTAATAGCATCATACAATGATGAAGTTGCAAAAGTTGTTTTGAAAAATGCTGCTTATAATTTGAAATATACTTCACATAAAATTCAAAAAGAGTTATTAAATATTCTTTCTAGTAAAGTGAAAACCCATATTCGTGAGGAAGTTAGGGATTCCAAGTTTTGTATAATTATAGATGAAGCTCGTGATAAATAAATAAATAAAAAAGCAAATGACTCTTGTTTTGAGATTCGTTGATAAAAATGATTTTATGCAATAGCAATTTTTTGATATTGTGCATGTTAAAGACACTGCAACATTAACTTTGAAGAATGAATTGTGTGTTGTACTTTCCTGACATAATATTAATGTTTCTAATATTTGTGGTCAAGGGTATGATGGTACTATTAATATGAGAAGAGAATGGAATGGATCACAAGCATTATTCTTGAGTGATTGTCCTTATGCATATTATGTTCATTGTTTTGCTCATTGCTTACAACTTACCTTGGTTGCTGCATCAAGAAAAGTTATTCCAATCCATCAATTCTTTTCAAAATTGACTTTTATTGTTGACATTGTTTGCTCTTCTAGTAAACGCCATGATAAGTTACAAGTTGCCAAGTTAGATAAAATTGCACATTTGTTAGAAATTGATGAGCTTGAAAATGGTAAAGGGGCAAATCAAATTGGGACCTTAAAACGAGCTGGGGATAGTCATTAGAGCTCTCATTTCTCTTATATTTGTAGCTTGATAAATATGTATGAGGCAACTTGTTTAGTTCTAAAAAAAATATTGCTGATGGATCTACTTATTCTCAATGTGGTGATGCTAATAATGCTTTCAAAATTTTGACCTCATTTGAATTTATATTGATCTTATATATGATGAGAGAAATTATGGGGATAACAAATGTTCTTTGTCAAGCTTTAGAACAACAATCTCAAAATATAGTTAATGTTATGTTTTTAGTTTATTCTACAAAAAACACTCATTCAAAACTTGAGAGAAAATGGATGGGATAAGTTAAAAAAATGTGACTTCTTTTTGTAAACAACATGATATTGAGGTGCCTCAATTTGGAGCTTCTTATGTAGCTAGGTAATGACCCTCTCGTCACCAAAAAGATCATATTACAGTGGAGCATTATTTGAGAGTTGAAATATTCTTTGTTATAATTGATAAGCAATTACAAGAGTTAAATTATAGATTTAATGACCAATCAATGTAGTTATTAATTCTAAGCTCTCCTTTGGATCCTAAGGATGCTTATAAAGCTTTAATATTGATAAAATTTACACTCTTGTGGACAAATATTATCCCATGGAGCAAGAGAAGATTAATTTGAATTTTCAACTTCAACATTTCATTATTGATGCTCGTGAAGATTCAAATTTGAAGAATTTATCAACAATGCATGGGTTATGTACATGTTTGACAACAACAAAAAAAGTCAGAAGTTTACTACTTGATTGATAGATTACTTCGACTTATCACGACTATTATAGTTTCTACTACTACAACTGAAAGATCATTTTCTGCAATAAAAATAATCAAGAACAAGTTGAGAAATAAGATAGAGACTGAATTTTTAGCAAGTAGTATAATAGTATATTTGAAACAAACTTTAGTTCTGATTCAATTAATGAAATTTTTACGTCATTGAAATAGCATAGAGTAGCACTTTGACTAAGGGTAAATTTTGTTTTTATTTTTATATATTATTTTGATGATAAACTTTATGTTATTCTTTCATATAAAATTTAATTTGGCACCTCTCAATTCTTTTTTCAAGTTTCCTAGGTATATTACCCAAAGTCAAGTGAAATAAATAATTTTTTAAATATTCTTGTTCGAGAAATAGCATAATTAAATTATCATGCATTAAATATAAATATTTCTCTTCTTTTCAAAGTTTCAAACTTATTCATATTTTGTATAGATTAGTTCCTTTCGTTAGACTCAAATCCTATATATGAAATAAACAATTGGTATACTTGTCCATTTCTAACAACCTTAATTATTTGGAATTCGAATCTTAGCTGGATATAATTGAAAATTCTGGCCCAGCCTGGCTTACATGTTAAAATATACAGCCGCGGAATTTGGCCAACCACGAGAAAGAATGACCACGGTTGGGGTCATAAAGTATGAATAACGTTTTATACACATTACTACTATACATGTACAAAAACACTCTTCTTATTCTCTCAGGTTTAAAAGGTTTTCTTTTTCTATTATTTTAGGAATTTATTTAATGTGATTTTTTAATTTCTTTTATTCATAATTCTACTTTTAATTTATTTTAAAAAATTAATATGATACCTTTTATTAAATTAGTATTGATATTATTAGAAAGGTAAGCACATACCATTAATTCTGGGTTTTTCCAATTTTTTTTTTATTTGCTTCTACTCATCGAATTTGTTTTTATTTTCTTCGAAGACAATCATGAAGGTTTAATAAGTAAAACAAAAAGACAGAAAGATTGGATAAACTAGAGTTACTAACACATAATTATCTTTTAAAATGATATTAACAAAATGGACCACATGAATCTTTTCGAAATAAAATAAAAACTGAATTAAAGATAAAATAAATTAAAAACTACATCCAATAACCTCTCAAAAATTGAGACAAAAAAACTTATCACAAATATTTAATCTCATATATAAAATATCTATATTTCAACTTAAAGGTATACATTAGATGGTCTGAACTAAGAGATTAGACCAATTTAGAACTAGTCAAGAACGGTCCCCTGCTTTGAAAGCATTAGATTGTATATATATTCACCAAAGAAAGAGGCATTAAAGTATATTACGATCTTTATAAAGTCCATCCCAGGACGCTGTACATATGAAAGACGCAAATTTCATCCCGATAAAAATTAATCAAATTACATAGTATACAAAATGAAAAAGAATCCAAGATATTTACGGCACGATTGTGAAAGTCAAATTGAACCTTCAAATGGCAAGTGGTGGCCGTGAATTGCTGACTAAAACCTAATAGTGACTACTTTCTTCAGCAGAAGCAAACTATTGCAGACTTTGCAATCTATGTTGTTCTGGTGCTTGTTGAATAAGATGCAAGATATGAAGAAAAATATGAGGATGATCCTACACTAGTTTGCATACCATGCAGCAAAGAAGATTGGAAGGTCTCATGACCTAATGGCACAGGTCTGTCTGGTAACTGGGGTATGTCAATGTCACCCTCTAACATCTTAAGGGCTTCAGCAATAGTAGGTCTTAAAGCCACCATTGCATGAGCACAGAGTATTCCCACAAGAACAAACCTTTCCATGATCTTCTCTGGTCCCTCTTCCTTTATTGACTGGTCAAAAATGTCTTCCATGTTCCCTGATTTTGCCAGTGTCCATGCCCAATCCGTGATCAAAACAACCGATGAATTCATGGTATCAAGCACTTTTCTTCCACTCATGATCTCAAGAATCACAATGCCAAAACTATACACATCACTCTTCTCTGTCAGTTGCCCATAAAGAGCATACTCTGGTGCCAAATAACCATATGTGCCGGCAACCCTTGTGGTGAGATGAGACTGCCCATCGTTCCCTTGCTTCGCCAACCCAAAATCTGACACTTTGGCTTTCATTTTTGAATCCAAAAGTATGTTCGTAGCCTTTATGTCACGATGATAAATTGGGGGTTTGATTTCATAGTGCAAATAAGCAAGCCCTTTAGCCACATCAAGGATTATGTTCTTTCTTTGTGGCCATGTTAGCCTATTGGCACCAGAAACTGATAACTGGTAACTCAGGCTTCCATTTGGCATGAAATCATAAACCAGAAACCTTCTCTTACCTTTCAAATTATCACTTGAAATGCAGCAGCCCCGAAGAGGAAGAAGATTCCTGTGCTTTATTTTGCTTATGATCTCCACTTCATAGCAGAAATCTTCATCCCCTTTTGTCTCCAAATCAAAAATTTCCTTCACCGCAACCACAGTGCCATCTGAAAGAGTCCCTTTGTACACAACCCCATCACCACCTTGCCCAACCATGTTCCTCTGAGAAAACTTACCCGTGGCTCGCTCAAGCTCCGATATGTGAAACCATTTGGCACCGGTATTAGGCAAAACACTGTTCCTCACCCCGTTTTCAACCGACCTGTGATAATTATCTTCCTTCCTTCTCTTATCCCACTTTCTGTACACCACAATCAACACAAAACCAAGCACAACACCAGTAACAGCACCCACCAACCCAAAAACAAGTTTCAGCTCTTGTTTTTTATTCGATGAACCTTTCACCGATAGCGGCATGCCCAGTATGCAAGCAGCGGTGCCCAAATTTGATGGACCGTACTGGTTAACAATAGCTGTGGCATACAAAACTGTGAAGTAAAAGCACTTTGTGGCATTTGGGTCCAAACCCTTGAGTAGGGAAGTCACTTTGAGACCAGCATCAATACATATGCTGCAACGAGTTTGATCACTGAGGTCCCCGTTGCAAGAAGTGTCCAAAGGGCTAATCATACCCACTTTCTTCTTCCAATCATCCACAGTTATGATTCCTGCACAAGTGGAAGCGTTGGTAACAAGCTCAGAAGCTCTAGGAAAACAATAAGGGACCAAAGAGGAGTTAATTGACAAAGCTGAGATTTTGGTTTGGAAATCTGACAAACAGGTGGAGGAAGTGTTTTCATCAGGAAGTTGAAAGTAGGAAGTGTCTTTGAGGTGTTGGGCTATCCCCATCCCAATTACACTGAGCAAAGCTTGGCAACAGTGCTCCTTATCAACAGGGTCTCTGCAGGATGAAGTATCCCATGGAAAGGTCTCAATATAGCTGAGATCCATGGGGCATGTGGTGGATGAAACACCAGATATGGAAACAGTGAAGAACAAGATTAGGAGAGAAAGAAGAACCACTTGCTTATCCATTTTCTGGTGCAGACAAAAACTTGAAACCTTGATTTTGTGACCATTGTCTTTTATAACTGCAAAATTTACCAGTCAACCCTGGCTTGCTGCGATCAAAGGCCACGTTTACAATAGAATGCACAGTAAAACTGAATTAAAAATTTGATTTTGAAGTCGTTTTCAAAGTTAAGTAACAAGAGGGTTCGGTGTTTTTTGTGCTGACCCAGGTCAAATTGTTGCTACTATTTTGAACTTAAGTTTTTGGTTTTGGTTTCTGGACAAAGACATTTGCGGTTTCTTTCGTGTTTCCTTAGTCCGAAGTCTGAATAAGCAAGCGTTTTTAAAAGCGCGCCAGGTAATGATTGTGCATCATGAATGGACCAGTACTTGTTGTTAATATTGTTTTAATTTTAATTATAATATGTTACGATGTTAAATAAAAATAAAATAATAGCTATATTTATAATACTAGTAGTTAAATTCCCTAACTACAAAATTTGTCAACTTATAAATCTTATAAATTCAACGACATTGTAATAACCGAATGAACTTTGTCGACATGAGGAGCCGGTGGCCTTTCACCCAACAAATTTAAAAAAAAAAAATAATGGTTAAATATAAAATTAGTATCTTAACCTGGATGTCTAACTAGAATTTATTTTAATTCTAAATTTTATATATTTTAATATTTAAGTTTTAAAAATAAAAAATTCAGTACTTTTAAGCTAATATATTAATTTTTTTAATTTGTTAAAAAGTGTTCTATTCGAACATTTAAATTAAAACTAGTTAAAACGATATAAATAATTTAAACTCTCGTAAAATACACTTGACATATTAAAAGAATCAATTTAATACAATAAGTCAGGAGGATTATATTTTTTGTTTTTAAAATTTTTAACCAAGTTGTATCAAAATATAAGACGTTGATAAATTTTAGTTTCACATCGGAACTAAAAACATATATAATTCTATATACATATACTAAAAAAATTATTTATATTTTTAATTTTATTAATAAATTTATATTATTCTAAAAATACTTCTCAATTGTTAATGGCTTAATTCATTGAAAGAGTATAGAACACGTGTAGTCGTTTAAAAAGTATAAAAATGTCCTATTTAGTAATTTACTTTTTATTGTTAATTTTATAATAATTTATAGTTTTAAGACTTTGCCTTTGATAACATTATGCCTTATTTGTATTTATACATTGATTGTTTTTAAATACCTTTTTTTTTCTATAAATATATTTCTTTTACATTTTTTAATTGCATATTTTGTATGACTTTTAAGTAAGACTTGAACCTACAAAACTTTTCATATATTAGTTTTGCAATTTTTGTTATATTAACTTTTTTGTTTTCTTATGTTCTTTTACAAATAATGCTATTGTTTGGTTTAAAAAAATGTGATTTCTTTCTCAAATTTATTTAAAAGTTAGTAGAACTAATTATTATATTGTACAATATCGTAAAAAATTCATTTTGTTTGTGTAAGTTAAATTGTCAGGGTTTTATATTTATTGAAAGAAAAACGAATCGTAAATTAGTAGTGGCATCATTATGTGTACCAACCAAAAGTGCTGAAAGCTTAAAATTATAAAAAGCTAGTAAAAAAAAACTAATAATGGAAACACACAATTAAAAATAATACTTAATGTTCAATAATAATACTAAATGCATAAAATCAACCATAAAAGGATTGTCAAAATCATTACAATTAATTTATACATTTCCTTTTGTCGAGATAATGAAAACAACCCCTTGTATTTTAGTACATCTTGTTGATGTTGTGAATCCCATAAGTAGGTTTAGAATTTCTCACTTACCCATCGCCATGTTAGATTGAATAACTTTATGTCGAACAAAGTTTTGTTAATGATACATTCTCCATCGCCATTGTTCCAAAAGTGCTTCATGAACATAATTAAATCGTTTACCCCTAACATTTTGATAGGGAAATTCAAAATTTTTAAAACATTGAACTTAGATTTGAATTGATATCATTTCAAATTAGTTTATTTGTAAATATTTTGTTTGAATAAAGTAATTCAAATTTTAATGATTTTTTTTTAAATAAAGTATTTTAATTTGGCAAGGTCCGACTCATGCAAGCTTGGACCGAGCCATACCAGGTCAAAGTCAAGTAAACTCAGGTCTTAGTTGACCTATATTGCCTTGCGTCCAAATTGAGCAAAGTTCACTTAGGTGCAAGTGAAGCCGAGTTTGTTTGGGTTCAAGTTGAGTCGAGTTGAATCGAATTGAGATTAAGTTTAGTGAGTCTTAGTCCAAGTATAGGTGCAAGGATAGCCAAGTTGGTTTGAGCTCAAGTTGAGCGAAATTGAGGCAAGTCCACATTCAACTAAGTCATGGCGAGTCCTCTTGTCATCCCATGTTCAACCGAGTTAGGCTAGGCTCCACATTCAACTAAGTCATGGCGAGTCCATTTGTCATCCCATGTTCAGTCCAGTTGGGCTAGGCCCAACTTAGTCATACTTTGATCAAGACCAAGTTAGGCGTAGTCTGATCAAGACCAGGTCAAGCTAGGTTTGTTGGATTGAGCGCTTACCATTAGGTCAAAAGTTATAGTTGTTAGTTTGTGTGTAACTCTTTCTACTTGAGAGCGTAAAAAACCAAGTGTCATCATTCTATTGCGACTTGGCCCACCTAGCCTCCGTCACAAGATAATTGATGCTACCTGTAATAACCTCTCCCTAAAAAATTCTCTCTCTTGGAATTGATCTCGTAACCTAGCTCTGATACCACTTGTTGATGTAGATTTGACTTGATCTCATTTTAAATTATTTTATTTTTCAAAATTTTCTTTTGAATAAAGTAATTCAAATTTCAATGAATTTTAATTTTATTGTTTGGATAAAGTATTTCAATTTAGCAACATCAGACTAATGAAAGCTTGGACCAAGCCAACCCAAGTCAAAGTCAAGAAGACCCATGCCTCAATTGACCTGTATTACCTTTTACCTAGGTTAAGCAAAGTTGGCTTAGGTGCAGGTCAAGCCAAGTTTGTTCGGGTTCAAGTCGAGTCGACTTGACTCAAACCGGGATCAAGTCGAGCCAGTCCAGGTCTAGATCGAGTCAAGCTACTCTAGGTGCATGTTGAGTCAAGTCTGTTTGAGTTCAGGTTGAGCTGAATCGAGGCAAGTCTACATTCATTCAAATTAGGGTGAGCCAACATTCATCTTAGTCAAGTCGTCCCGTGTTCAGCCGAGTTGGGCAAGGCCCAAGTTAGTTCTAGTATGATCAAGACCAAGTTGGGCCTAGTTCAATCAAGACCATATCAAGTTAGATTTGTTAGATCAAACACTTACTAGTAGGTCAAAATTATAGTCGTTAGTTTGGGTGAAACTATTTCTACTTAAGAGCGTAAAAGACTAAGCGCTACGATTTTATCGTGACTTGACCCACCTAGCCTCTTCCATAGGATAATTGATGTCACATGTAAAAATCTCCCCATAAGCAATTGTCCCTCTTGGAATTGAACTCATGACCTAACTTTGATACCACTTATTGGTGCAAATGGCTCTAGAAATGGGAGAATTGAATAGAGCCTACATTGTTTTTATGTGTAATAATCTAAAATAAATGCTAGTAAACACATCAAACATAATATACAACTTTATACTAGTTCACCCTAAACTATTGGGCTACGTCTGGCTCTCCCTTAAACATTTTGCTTAAGAGGGTCCTCTAATCAAATCAATTTATTCCAAGTGTCAACCCCTTCCAAGTTATAAGTATCAACCTCATTAAGTATCTTGAGTATTAACCTTTCCATGTTACAAGTATAAACCTCTTCAAGTATAACCTTCTAAATCTCCTCCTAATATTAAGAACTCTCAATTAAATAAATGAGAAATAGTATCAAAGAAAAAGAGTACAATCTAAGTTCACAAGGGTTTAACTTCTCATTACGATGAATATTACAATCATTTATCATTTTCCATTTTCTGAAACATAACTTTTGACAAAGTAAATTTGTAAATGTTTTGCTCTTTTCTTTCGTTGTGAATGTTGTTGTCATTGTTCTTTTTGTTGGTCAAATTTTCCTCTATTTATAATTGTTAAGAATATAGCCATGGAGTTCTTACTGAATCTGAAAGATTTGATCATTCAATTGCATCTTCTCATATAAAAGGGCTCAACTTATGCATATGGCGGGGAAGGGATCCAAATCTAGTTATTCTGACATATAACAATGAATCACATACTTCTTCACCAACTTCCCAATCAACTTTGGACAAATGATATTTGGAAGATCTTCAAAAAGTGGGGAATTGTACAAAAGGTTTCCATATCACATAAGTTGAACCAGAGAGGATGCAAATTCAGGTTCGTTAGGTTTTTAAAAGTTAAGAATGGTACAACATTGGAGAAAGAACTGGATAATATATGGATTAGGAATTTTAGGCTACATTTCAACATGACAAGATTTAATAGACTCGCGAGGAAGGGAAGTGAGGAAATGGATGTAACCTAACAATTGGGAATGATAAGAAGTATTCTTCGATGTGGAGAATGAAACATGCACAACGCTCCTACGCTCAAGTAGTGAAAAATGAAGCATCTGCCAACAAAAGTTGGAAAGGAATCAAATTCATCACGAAGGAGTTAGAAATGTATTGAATGAAACATAGTTTTGTTGGTCGTCTACATAACTTTGACCACCTTGATTCCTTGAATGATAATCTTATCCTTGGAGGTATGAATTTTCTTAAAGCTAGATATCTGGGAGATAATATGGTGTTGATTACAAGCTTAGATGGAACCTAGCTTACTAACATCATCGAAGAGAATAAGAATATGAGTATGGAGTATTCCTTGGTTCCACAGGATGTGATTTATCAAAGCAGAGTATGGAGTATGAGTCATCTTCTTTCCCAGAGATTTGATAGTACAAACAAGAGTAAGGAATACAATGTGTGAGAGGTATATGGTATATCTGCACTATTTAGTTATATGGCTGTGAGATCATTTCTTGTGCAATATAGTTTTATTGTAAAGTTGTTGCCAAATTTTTGGTTGAGGACACAACAAATTATATATAGTTGATAGATTTGCGAACTAATTTTCTAGAAAATATTCTTTCCATACAATAGTCTCTCAACAATATCAGACTTAGAATAAATATCTTCCCATCAAGGTAGAATAGGTTTTGAAATCTCTGGAATTCAATAGCATTTATGATAGAGGTTGTGTTGAGAACAACTTTAATGTTAATGACGCGAGATATGATTGTATCTTCAGAGATTTAGAATTTCTCCAGCATTGTTTGATAACTTCAGGATAATTTCTTGTGGTTCAAGAAAGTATTGATGCCATTTGCAATAAGGTTGAGCTGAGTCTACCTAGACTTAAGTCTAGTTGAGTTGACTTGAGCCCGGTCGAGTCAAGTCTTTCTAGATTGAGTCGGGACTATAACATCCCGCCCAGATATTACGGATTTTAAATAATAAAATAATAATGTAATAATAATACTTCATTTATTATAAATTGTTTCCCAAAAACCGCGGGAATTTAAATCTTTATTACACTGATAAAACCAACTTTTATAAACACAATACATTATCAAAAATCAGTCTCTTTATAAGTCAAGTTCTATAATTCAAATGATTACAATAAAATCCTTAAAACTCATCAAATGATAAAATGCTGCCACAAAGTTTCCCAACTAGCCCACGCTTCGACTTTAAGTTCCACCAGAACCACCTGCAACATCATCTGCTCCCGTGTACCGCGTACACGATCATCTCCAAACACACGTAGATAGAGTGAGCTAAAGGAATATAAACATATGCAACAATTTATATAACAAAATACACACATTAAAGAAACTCCATCCTTTCGTCTCATTACACATGGCCACCACCATGTAATCCATGTTCTACGTCTTTGGTTAATAATCTCAAGCTATCGTTGTTGTCCAACCTACAAGCCACCACTTGTAGAACACATGTGGGAACACTCGCTATTCCGAGCCACCACTTCAAAGAATACTCGTGTTACCCTCCATCCTAAGCCACAACTCCAGGAATACTCCAACATCTGACCCTTGAGATATCATCCAAAGTCTCATAGACCACGCACATCTAAAGCAAGCAAAACACAATGTTTGCTTCATCAAAAATCGCCCAGCGCTCCACACGAGTCGCCAGGCGCAAAAGGCTTCCAGACCACCTGGCGGGGGACACGTGCCCCTGATGCTACTGTTTCCACAAGTATCGCCTAGCGATCAAACACCACCGCCAGGCGCTACAACAGAACTTGTGCAGTACTGGTTTTTCAGCACCCAAAACAAGTAAAAATAATCCATTCACATTTCATATATATATATATATATATATATATATATCTCTTTTTAAACTATGCTAGAATTCAATTTTAACTTATGAATAACGCATACTCAAACAATTATAAGCAACAACACTCTAACAATTTAAGCACATGACCTCATGCACCAATGCAAATTAATATTGACACACAAGCATTCACCAATAACCAATTCTCAACATGTGACCTACCCAAAGGGACATTCAAATTGATAGAGACTTACCACATAACCCAATCATGCTTCATTATAAGTTACTTGAAATTATCAAAATCTTATTCATGTATTCTAAAGACTCCAAAATCAGCAATATTGATTAACGTATATCTCTAGCTACTGACCTCCAAATCAAATTTCCACCGTTCAAAGTGAAGAAATACATGTTATGGATCACCTGTCAAACTTTCATCTAAATCGAACAGTTAATGAACCAGGAAATGTAATTTTACTAAAACTACGCAAACCAGAAAAGTGGTGGCGCCTAGCGCCCAGAAGTGAGGAAGGTGGTGCCTAGCGGGACTATACTACCATTGGGCGGTTCTTGTTCCGTGAAAAATATAAAAAACGGCGTTTTTCTTGAATCAGAGCACCACGCATCACTGGTATGGCGCCTGGCGGCCAATTGGGTGCCGTCAGGCAATTTCTACTGTTCTAGGAACCCAGAAATTCTCCCTTTGCACCTGTGAAGCCCCAACACTCCTTGGTCTTTCTCCATCGCAGATTTCACCAAATCCTCACTCAAATTCATTTACAGTTATAGGGATTTTCATCCCAAACCCATTCATTCGCTCTTTCTAGTACATTTGAACCACTAATTTCCTTAGGGAATCAAGAAGGCGGCCAGGGACATGCCGCCAGGCGGTTCCTCTTCAGGAACCTAAAAATAACACAATGCAAATGAGTCGCCTGGCGACATTTCTTCACTTGCCAGGCAGTTTCTAGAAAAAATCCCTGAAACGTGAATTTTCATACAATTTGGACAAATTACTAACACCCAATAATCATATATTCTATGCAATCAAACAATACAAAATTAAAGGTACAGTTCCAGCTCCCCTAGCTTGGTTTCTTTGCTTAAGTCTTGGAATTTATTCAAGTCTTTGTGCACCAAAAATCCAACCCTTGACTCCTTCCAACTTGCTTCTAATCTTCTGAAATTCTTCTCCAATTCACTCTCAACCTCCACTTTTCGGTGCAGCAGAGTTATGTCTCCTTAAAGTCCTCCTTTCTCACTAAATTTCCCTTTCCCCCCACTTTCAAGCCTAGTTTTAATATCCATAATGACTAAAATGAAATTTGCCATTAAGCTAGGCATAATTATCATTCAATGGCTATTTTACACTTCTTTTCTCAGCCTCCTTAGTTTCTCTCACAGCTAATTTTCTTTTGTCCCTTTAATTTCATGCAAAAAATAAATTTGGCAAAAAGAAAGTTTAATTTGGATCTACCAAAGATCGAACCCCTAACCATGCCAATGCCAAATCCATGCATAACCATCAAACTAATTCATGTTTCTTGATAGTTTCTATAAGTATAAGATTATATTATCCCTTTTCACGCTCAACATATTATTACTAAAATTACATGATTAAAATAATCATGCCTAAATGGCATGCATATGATTCAATCCCAAGTTCTCTCAATCCAACCAAGTACTCTCAACCATTTGAGCTAGTATTTTTCCATGTCATAAACCTTAACTTTAAAGGCCATAAAGGCTCCACTACCCGTATTTATTACATAATTATTTATTTACTTATTTAAATTTTAGGTTAAATTATTCTTTTAGTCCCTCTATATTTGTCATGAAATTTCAGTTTGGTCCTCAAGTTTTTCGTTGACTCAATTTGGTCCTCATTTTCTTAAAAATGACTCAATTTGGTCCTCACCGTTAACTTTGACCAGACGATGTTAAAGTCAACGTCACGTGTCAATTTCTAGTTTTCTTGAATTTTTTTAATTTTTTTTTAATTTTTTATTTTTAACACGTGTCACTTCACAGTTGTGCAACGTGTCAAAGTGACTCAATTTGGTCTCTATATTTGTTTTTAGTCTCAATTTATTCCCAATTTTTGTAAAAATGAAGGAATATTATCCTTCCTTAAATTTACACTAAATTTACTTTTTTATAAATTTTATGGTGATATTCTTACTAAAATTAATATTTTTATTAAATATTTCTATAAATATTTTATATTAACTTTAAATTCTACACAAAATATTAGACTTTGGTTTTGTTTTGAACTTAAAATTTAGTTCCTAAACTTATGTGTGACAAGTTATTTGATTTTTAATCTTTACTAAGTTTGTATAATATGATACACTTGATGCCTTTATATTAGATGACAAAATTGTTAATTTTTGAAATTAAGTTTGAGGTTTAACTTTGTTTAATAATAAAACTAAAAAAACTTATTTAAAAATATTTCTACAAATATTTAATAAAAACGTCAATGTTATTAAGAATATCATCATAAGTTGTATACAAAGATTAAATTGAGTCTCAATCTAAGGAGGGACAATATTGCTTCATTTTTACAAAAATTGGGACTAAATTGAAACTAAAAACAAATATAAGAACCAAATTGAGTCACTTTGACACGTGGCACAACTGTGAAGTGACACGTGTCAAAAATAAAAAAAATTTTAAAAAAATTTTAAAAAAAAATTCAAAAATTCAAAAATTCAAAAAACTAGAAATTGACACGTGGTGTTGACTTTAACACTGTCTGGTCAAAGTTAACGGTGAGGACCAAATTGAGTCATTTTTAAGAAAATGAGGACCAAATTGAGACAACGAAAAACTTGACGACCAAACTGAAATTTTATGACAAATAGAGGGACCAAAAGAGTAATTTAACCTAAATTTTACGGGTCTTACATTCCCCCCACCTTATAAAATTGTTGTCCTCGAAAATTGAGCTCACCCGGGGAAAATGCAGATATGACTGCCTCAACTTACCTTTATCTTGAAATTCTCCCTTCCTTGTCTTTACCCTTTTATTTCAACCTTCAACTCATATGTTTCCCCATTTTTCCTCCCGACCTTAGTCTTATGTTAAATTGTGGTATCAATTTAACTCTTCCACCCTACGGCATAAACATTCGCTGACACCTCTCCTTGTTCTAACTTTTAAATTCAATTCCTCTTACCAAACTTGTAGTGTTAGCCCCAAGAACTTATCCTTGAAAATCCCTCCGCCAAACGTGTTGTTTCTGAGTTTCGACTTCACTTCTTAGGCTTAAACAAACCAACTTATTTTTCCTTGCCTGTCGAGATATCCTTATGCGTACTCGCATCTTCATCAAAATATTTTCTCAAAGGTCCTACCCAACCCTTGCAAAACAACAGATCAAGTTTGACCTTGATTCTGTAGTCAGCCACTACAGATAACACACACATATCACAAAACAAATGCAAACCTAACAAGAAAGGTATAGGAGACAACTCAACCTATCACTTTTCTCTCTTTTACCAAAACCTTTAGAATTAAGAAAGAAAATTGTCTCAGATATAGTCATGAGTGTGCACCCTCATCACTCTACCAAGACATTTTTTGTTCTTAATACTTCCAGTTCACAAGTTCCTTTCCCTGCACACCAACGCTTCTTGGAAAGAACATCTCCCCTTGCGCACCAACGCATCAGGAAAGAAAAGTAATATCCTTTACCTGCTCGCCAAAACCCAGTAAGAGCATTACTTTTCTTAGGTCTTATAAGCAACTACCTTGCCTGCTCACCAAAACCCAGCAAGAATACCACTCTTACCTACTCACCAAAATCTGGTAAGAGCGCTGCTTCTAATAAGACCCGTAAGCAACAACTCTTGCCTGCTCATCAAAATCCAGCAAAAGTATTGTAACATCCCTTCTAGATATTACTAATTTTTAATAAAAATAAAGAAAATAAATAATAACGTCGCATTTAATAATACCTCATTTCCCAAAACGCGGGAAATTTGATAAAACCAAAATCCATAATTACAAAAGTGGAATAATCCAAAAATGTCTCAAAAGAGTTTACAACTTATTTCCAATAACAGAAAATATATATAAAGATAAAACTCCCAAGCTATCCCCTTTACATAGGTAAGCTTCACCAGAACCACATGCATCAACATCATCTGCTCATGTGTACCGCATACACGATCATCGCCAATCACAAGCAGATAGGGTGAGCTTAACAGATAAAGCATATGAAATAGCACACACATATATAACACACACACACACACACACACACACACATATATATATATATATATATATATATATATATATATATATATATATATATATATATATATATATATATATATATATATATCGGCAACACACTCATCCCAAATGAATTCCATCCCTTTTAATTCATATCACCTGGCCACCACCAGGTTATTCGTGTTCTACATCTTCTAGTGATTACTTCAAGATGATTTGCTGTCACACCTATCAGCCACAACCGATAGAGCACATGCGGAAAACCATGTTACGAATCATACACCGTAACGCCAGGTAGAGTTCCCAAATACGAGTATAACTCGTAACGTCCCAAGACTACCAAACTCGTCAATCAACTACTGAGGAGGGCAATCTATTTGGACCCATCCGTACTGGCCACAACCAGCACACTCACACCAGCTAACCTGAGCCACAATTCAAGGGTTCCTCGTGTTCATCCGCCATCCTGAGCCACAACTCAAGAGATGCTATTCTGAGCCACAACTCAAGGAATACCGCGTGCTTTAACCCCTATCCCGAGCCACAACTCAAGGGATGCGTTCCGAGCCACAACTCAAGGAACACCAGCAATCCCTGTAAGACCCGTGAAATTAATTAATTAATAAATGTGAGTAGAAAGCGCCTTTATGGCATTATTTATTGTTTAATGTGACATGGAGAAGTACTAGCTCAAGTGGTTGAGAGTACTTGGTTTTTGTGGGAGGACTTGGGTTCGAGTCCTGTGTATGCCAATTATGTATTGTTATTTTATTATTAATTTTTTTAATATGTCTGAGTATGGGATTGATAATGTAAACTATTATTGATTGGAGGGTATCATCAAAACTGATTTGGCATAGTGGTTATGCTTTGTTCTTATGAGTGGAAAGTCAAGGGTTCAAACCTTGATAGCAGAGAATAAGCTTTATTTTTGCTAACTATTAGTTGTGGTTTAAATGTGAAGAGACAAAGAAAACCTAGCAGAAGGGTAACCATTAGGTGCTGAAAAATCACCCAACTAAGGGGCTTGAATAGCCATTAATCCCACACTAAAGCAAAATTCGTTTTTTTGAATTCCACTTTTCTTCCCAATTGCAATCAAATTTTCAGGTTAGGGGTGCTGAATTTATATGTATTTTATATGGTTTGTGTTTCTGCGTTTTGTGCAAAATTGGGTTTTTGTATGTGGTATGATTTTAGGGGTATTACATGTGGTTGTGATTGAGAAATTGGGTAATCTTGGTGTTGTTGTCAATTCTTTGAGATTTCACATGAGTTGAATATGGGTTTTGGGGTTTTGCTTAGTTACTTTGGAAAAGTAATGAGTTTAGTATTCAAATGGGATGATTATTCAGTTGTAAAACTTGATTCTGATGTATTTTTGCCATTACATTGTGCTGGTAACGATTGGTTGGTGTATTGGTAATGTGTTGGCGAAGTGTGTGCGTGATCAGGCTCGAAACTCTGCAAGTCTCGCCCAAGCGGGTCCATCTCGCCTAAGCGAGAGTTGTAGAGGCTCACTTTGGGTTCTGGTTTGTGGTTCTCGCCTAGGCGATCGGGAAAAGACTTGAGCGACATGGTATCTCGGCCAGGCGAGAGACACTCGCCTAAGCGAGGTCGCGAGGAAGCCTGGGAGTTTTGAGCGCGATATCTCGCCCAGGCGAGGGGTTGTGAGTTTTGGGCGATGGACACTCTCGCCTAGGCGAGAATGGCTCGCCTAAGCGAGTTCTCGAAGTGTGTTCTTGTGTGTTTTGTTGAATACTCATCTAGGCGAGGTTTTGGTGTGATTTTGGGCGAATGTGTGACTCGTCCAAGCGAGGGGATCTTGCCTAAGCGAGATAACGTGATGTAGCCACTGTTTTAAGCTCGCTCAGGCGAGGTGAACTAACTTAAGCGAAGCTGAGGGCTTAGCTTGGGCGAGTGTCCCTGGCTTAAGCGAGTTTATGTGAATTTCTCTTGTTTGTGTGACCTTGTGTGGGTGAAATGACTACTTTCCCTAAGTATAGGAAGTATATGCATGTGTTGTGGTGTGTGGGCTTGAAGGACTAAGTCCAATAGGGGTCGGGGATGTGCTTTATGGTTGGACACATGATGGGCATGGAACTGTTATGTTCCCGTCGACTACTATTGGGCGAGGAGTCTTTAGTATGCTGATTGCCTGTGTTGGGCGCACGATGGGCAAGGAACTGTCATGTTCTCGTCAGCTACTATTGGGCGAGGAGTCCATAGTATGGTGATTGCGTGCGTGCCAGGGTCCAAGGTTGAGACTTGGATGTTTTACTACAGACGAGGAGTCTGTAGGGCAAGACTATGAACGGGATAGGCTCATAGGGTTGGACCACGAATGAGTTAGTTTCGTGGGAGCACAGTGGAGTCCCAAGACTTAGTTCATGCATATGACTCATGAAGGACTATGAGGTTATGGTTGGGTAATTTGATAATGAGATACTTAATTATGTTATTTTGGGATGGGTGGCATATTTATTTCATGTATTTGCTTATATATTTATTATGCATAGCTCACCCTTTCTGTGTGTGTGTGGCGATGATCGAATGATTTGTTTTCCGAGAGCAAATGATTTGACTGGTGGGACAGGAGATGCCTAGACTCAAAGCGAGGGATATCTGGGAATTTTGTATATATGTTATTTATTTTGGTTTTGAGATAATATTGTAACCTTATGGGAGCCATTTGAATTTTATTTCGGTTTTATTATTATGGACTCCTGGTTTATGACACGTACAATAAAAGTTTTAAATTTGCCGTGTTTTGGGAAATGGTTGTATATTAAATGTGGTCTTCATTTTATTTTGGAATTTATTTATTAAATATTAGTAATATTCTTTAGGGATGTTACAATTGGTATCAGAGCAAAATTTTTGAAAATAATTTTAAAATATTTTGGGGCTAGTGGGGAGTGAGCTTATCGATGTGGTTGTTTGTTGCATGTTTGTGTGTTGAATGTTGAAAAGATGTGTGTGGTTTTTGTTGACTAAGTGATTGATTTATAATAGTTGTGATGTGGCGTATCTAGGCTATGGCTGCTAACAAGAGAAGGAGGAGGAGTGGTGTGGATGACATCGTTGAGGCTATTCACCGGATGGTGGATGCGATGCAGCCACCCGTAGCAGCTCAGCCCAGAACAGCGATTGCACCAATCAGGGTGCCGACCGTGGAGGACTTCTTATGCAACAAGCCAGCAGAGTTCATTAGCAAAGCCTCTCCTGATGAAGCGAATGCATGGCTCCGCAAATGTGAGAAGATTTTTAGGGTGATGAACTGTGAGGATGAGCAGAAGTTGTTCTTTGCTACCTATCTGCTGAATGAGGATGCGAAATATTGGTGGACATGTATGCAACAACAGATGGAGACTCGAGAGGAGCCGGCGACATGGGCCAACTTCAGGTCTTGTTTCCTGGAGAAATATTTTCTAGATACAGCTAGACAGGACAGGGAGGCAGAGTTCCTTGCACTGTAGCAAAGGGATATGTCAATGTAGGAGTATGTCAACAAGTTTGAGCATCTGGCGAGGAATGGAGGTGCTTGAAGTTTGAGCGAGGACTCAAACATGAGTTGAAGAAGGTGGTAACGCCTTTGAGAGAGAGAAAATTCTCAGTCTTGGTGGAACAGGCCAAGAGTGCTGAGCACCTAGAGAAGGGCCCTGGTCCTATTGTGAGCCGACATCAGAAAAATGTCGCGGAGGCTAGGCAGATGAAAAAGCCGTACAGCCGACCACAGACATCTCAGGGTTCCACTTGCTACCAGTGTGGCGGACCCCACCTGAAGAGGAATTGTCCATAGCTGGCAGGCGAAGTAAGAGGGTCAGGCGGCCATCGGAAGTGCTTTATATGCGACAAACCAGGACATTTTGCCAACAATTTCCCACAAAAGAAGGGTCCTGGCGCGAAGAAACCAGCAGCATCGCCAGCAGAGCGAGTTAGAGCAGCTGGCAGAGTCTTTGCCTTGACCACCACCGAGGCTACACAATCGAGTAACCTTATCCTTGAACCTTGTGTGTTGTTTGGTAAAGTAGTATTGGTGTTGTTTGATTCCGGGGCAACACATTCCTTTATTTCTAATGCGTGTGTGGGGCGATTGAATTTGGTGAAACACGATTTGGGGTGTGAGTTGCTTGTTTCAACTCCCTCCTCAGGTCAACTGGCTACCAGTTCAATCTACGTTGGGTGTTCAATGGAAGTGGCAGGTCACAGATTCAAGGTGAACTTGGTGTGCTTGCCTTTGGAGGAACTGGATGTAATCTTGGGGATGGACTGGCTGTCTAACAATCACATCATAAATGATTGTGGACGGTGCATTTTGGTATTCCCAGAACATGAAGGATTGAAGCTAATCTCGGCTCAGAGGGCGATAAATGAAGTAGAAGCTGGAGCCACCTATTTTATGATAGTGGCTCATGCAAAGAAGAATAGCACCGCCGAGAAGATCAGTGTGATTCCAGTAGTGGAAGAGTATGCGGATGTGTTTCCAAATGAAATACCAGAGTTGCCACCGAGCAGGGATGTAGATTTCACCATCGATCTTATCCCTGGAGCTGGCCCAGTATCCATGACGCCTTATAAGATGGCACCCGAAGAGTTGGCTGAGTTGAAGAAGAAAATAGAAGATTTGCTTGAGAAGAAGTTCATCCGGCCGAGTGCATCACCTTGGGGGGCACCGGTACTCTTAGTAAAGAAAAAAGACGGCAGTTCGAGGTTGTGTGTGGATTACCGTTAGTTGAATAAGCTGACCATAAAGAATAAGTATCCACTGCCGAGGATAGATGATCTGTTGGATCAGCTGAGGGGAGCCGCAATGTTCTCTAAGATTGACTTGAGGTCTGAATATCATCAGATCTTAGTCAAATCGGAGGATGTGCAGAAGACGGCGTTTAGGTCACGATACGGCCATTACGAGTATGTGGTGATGCTGTTCGGAGTGACAAATGCTCCTGCCATTTTCATGGACTACATGAACAGAATATTCTGACTGTACCTGGATCAGTTTGTTGTCGTGTTCATTGATGACATACTAATATACTCTGAAAGTCTAGATGTACATGTAGATCATATGAGAGTGGTGCTGGGAATTCTCAGAGAGCATAAACTGTATGGGAAGTTGTCGAAGTGTGAATTTTGGCTGGATGAGGTACAGTTCTTTGGCCATGTAATCTCAGCCCAAGGCATAGCGATGAACCCAACGAAGATTGAGACAATGGTGAAGTGGGAGAGACCGCAGACAGTTATTGAGGTGAGGAGCTTCTTGGGTCTGGCGGGTTATTACAGGCGGTTTGTGGAAGGGTTCTCCAAGATGGTGAGTCCATTGACTCAACTCACTAGAAAGGACCAGCCTTTCTCTTGGACAAACTAGTGTGAGGTCTGTTTTGAGGATATGAAGAAGAGATTGACCACTGCACCAATATTAGCTATTCCTGACACCACTAAGACGTTTGAGGTGTACTGTGATGCTTCGTACCAGGGTCTAGGTTGTGTGTTGATGTAGGAGAAATGGCCTATTGCATACGCATCTTGTCAACTGAAGGTACATGAGAAAAACTATCTTACACACAACTTAGAATTGGCGGTGGTGGTTTTTGCTCTCAAAACATGGAGGCACTACTTGTATGGGGCACAATTTCAGGTATTTAGTGATCATAAGAGTTTAAAATACTTGTTTGATAAGAAGGAATTGAATATGAGGCAGAGGCGCTGGATGGAATACTTGAAGGATTACGACTTTGAGTTGTTATACCACCCTGGTAAGGCTAATGTCGTAGCCGACGCTCTGAGCAGGAAGAAAGCTCATGTGTCGGCTGTGATGATTAAGGAGTTGGAGCTGATTGAGAAGCTGCAAGATATGAATCTGGGATTGGATATGGAGGCAGGTCACAAACGGTGCAGCATGTTGAGGATCACTAATGAGTTGCTAGATGAGGTTCGGGTGGAACAGGGTAAGGATTAGGAATTGCAACATATTATTAGTGAGTTGGGCACAGAGAAGAGAAAAGACTTCAGGATGGGCAGAGATGGTATCCTGCGTTTCAGAGATAGGGTATGTGTACCCAGCAGTCGGATATTGAGGAAGATGCTCTTGGATGAAGGGCACAAGAGTCGTCTTAGCATACATCCAAGTATGACTAAGATGTATAAGGACTTGAAGGCGACTTTCTAGTGGACTAGCATGAAAACTGATGTGGCAGATTATGTAGCATCTTGCTTAGTGTGTCAAAAAGCGAAGATCGAGCATCAGAGGCCAGGTGGTACGTTGGAGCCTCTTGAGATTCCTCAATGGAAATGGGACAGTATTTCCATGGATTTTGTTACGCGTCTACCAAGGTCAGTGAGGGGACATGATTCCATATGGGTAATAATGGATAGATTGACGAAGTGCGCACACTTTTTGCCCATTAATTAGAAGATGTCTCTATATAAATTGGCAGAGTTGTATGTCAGGAAAATAGTCAGATTACATGGTGTGCCTGCGATTATCATATCAGATAGAGATCCGAGATTTATCTCGAGGTTCTGGCAGTCGTTGCAGAATACCTAGGGCACTCAATTGAGAATGAGCTCGGCATATCATCCTCAGACTGATGGTTAGTCTGAGAGAACCATACAGCCTCTGGAGGACTTATTGAGAACATGTGTGCTGGATCACCTCGGGACATGGTGTGATGTGCTACCACTGGTGGAGTTCACTTATAATAATAGCTACCATTCCAGGATTGGGATGGCACCTTACGAGGCCTTGTATGGCAGGAGATATTGGACACCTTTGTGTTGGCAACAGGATGGAGAGTCTATGGTACTTGGTCCAGAGTTCCTACAACAGACTACTAAGAAGGTAAGGGTAATACAGAATCAGATGCGTGCAGCTCAGAGTCGGCAGAAATCCTACGCGGATAAGAGGAGGAGGCCACTCGAGTTTGAGGCTGGTGACCACGTGTTCCTCAAGGTTACACCTACAGCAGGTATTGGGAGAGCGTTGAAGTCGAGGAAGTTGACTCCTCGATTCATCACTCCATATCAGATTACTAGGCGAATTGGACCAGTGGCGTACGAGATTGCATTGCCACCTCACTTGGTGAACTTGCACAATGTCTTCCACGTATCACAGTTGAGGAAGTACGTGGCGGATCCTACACATGTGCTGGAGCAGGATGATGTCCAGGTGCGTGAGAATCTGACTTTGGGAGTTGGACCGGTGAGAATTCTAGATTCTCAAGTCAAACAACTCAGAGGGAAGGAAATTCGGACTGTGAAGGTTCTCTGGGACGAGGCAACCCAGGAGATGACTTGGGAGATGGAGGAACTCATGAGGAAGTCTTATCCTCACCTTTTTGCTGGTAAGTCTTATTTTCGTGGACGAAAACTTTTAAAGGTGGGGGTAATGTAAGACCCGTGAAATTAATTAATTAAATAATTAATTAATTAATAAATGCGAGTAGAAAGCGCCTTTATGGCATTATTTATTGTTTAATGTGATGTGGAGAAGTACTAGCTCAAGTGGTTGAGAGTACTTGGATTATGTGGGAGGACTTAGGTTCGAGTCCTATGTATGCCAATTATGTGTTGTTATTTTATTATTAATTTTTTTAATATGTTTGAGTATGGGATTGATAATGTAAACTATTATTGATTGGAGGGTGTCATCAAAAGTGATTTGGCATACTAGTTATGCTTTGTTCTTATGAGTGAAAGGTCACGAGATCAAACCTTGATGGGTAGAGAATAAGCTTTATTTTTGCTATTAGTTGTGGTTTGAATGTGAAGAGACAAAGAAAACCTAGCAGAAGGGTAACCATTAGGTGCTGAAAAATCACCCAACAGCCATTAAGCCCACACTAAAGCCAAATTCGTTTTTTTTTTTTTTTTTTTTTTTTGCATTAAACCACCCCTCAAAATTCTTCCTTTTATAATTGCTTTAAGGTGCACGAAATTGAGGCTGTGAGGTGAGGTTTTGGGTGTGTAAGGGGCTGAATTGAGAGAGAGGCTGTGGCAAGTCATTGGCAAACGAAGGAATTCCACTTTTCTTCCCAATTGCAATCAAATTTTGAGGTGAGGTTTTGGGTGTGTAAGGGGCTGAATTGAGAGAGAGGCTGTGGCAAGTCATTGGCAAACGAAGGAATTCCACTTTTCTTCCCAATTGCAATCAAATTTTCAGGTTAGGGGAGCTGAATTTATATGTATTTTATATGGTTTGTGTTTCTGCATTTTGTAAAAAATTGGGTTTTTGTATGTGGTATGAGTTTAGGGGTATTACATGTGGTTGTGATTGAGAAATTGGGTAATCTTTGTGTTGTTGTCAATTCTTTGAGATTTCACATGAGTTGAATATGGGTTTTGGGGTTTTGCTTAGTTAATTTGGAAAAGTAACGAGTTTAGTATTCAAATGGGATGATTATTCAGTTGTAAAACTTGATTCTGATGTATTTTTGCCATTACATTGTGCTGGTAACGATTGGTTGGTGTATTGGTACTATGTTGGCGAAGTGTGTGCGTGATCAGGCTCGAAACTCTGCAAGTCTCGCCCAAGCGGGTCCATCTCGCCTAAGCGAGAGTTGTAGAGGCTCACTTTGGGTTCTGGTTTGTGGTTCTCGCCTAAGCGATCGGGAAAAGACTTGAGTGACATGGTATCTCGCCCAGGCGAGAGACACTCGCCTAAGCGAGGTCGCGAGGAAACCTGGGAGTTTTGAGCGCGATATCTCGCCCAGGCGAGGGGTTGGGAGTTTTGGGCGATGGACACTCTCGCCTAGGCGAGAATGGCTCGCCTAAGCGAGTTCTCGAAGTGTGTTCTTGTGTGTTTTGTTGAATACTCGTCTAGGCGAGGTTTTGGTGTGATTTTGGGCGAATGTGTAACTCGTCCAGGGGAGGGGATCTCGCCTAAGCGAGATAACGTAATGTAGCCATTGTTTTAAGCTCGCTCAAGCGAGGTGAACTAGCCTAAGCGAAGTGTCCCTGGCTTAAGCGAGTTTATGTGAATTTCTCTTATTTGTGTGACCTTGTGTGGGTGAAATGACTACTTTCCCTAAGTATAGGAAGTATATTCATGTGTTGTGGTGTGTGGGCTTGAAGGACTAAGTCCAATAGGGGTCTGGGATGTGCTTTTGTTATGTTCCCATCGGCTACTAATGGGCGAGGAGTCCTTAGTATGGTGATTGCCTGTGTCGGGCGCACAATGGACAATGAACTGTTATGTTCTCGTTGGCTACTATTGGGTGAGAAGTCCATAGTATGGTGATTGCGTGCGTGTCAGGGTCCAAGGTTGAGACTTGGATGTTTCACTACAGACGAGGAGTCTGTAGGGCAGGACTATGAGCGGGATAGGCTCATAGGGTTGGACCACGAATGAGTTAGTTTCGTGGGAGCACAGTGGAGTCCCGAGACTTAGTTCATGCATATGACTCATGAAGGACTATGAGGTCATGGTTGGGTAAATTTATAATGAGATACTTAATTATGTTATTTTGGGATGGGTGGCATATTTATTTCATGTATTTGTTTATATATTTATTATGCATAGCTCACCCTTTCTGTGTGTGTGTGGCGATGATCGAATGATTTGTTTTTCCGGAGGAGATGATTTGACAGGTGGGCCAGGAGATGCCTAGACTTAGAGCGAGGGATATCTGGGAATTTTTGTATATATGTTATTTATTTTGGTTTTGAGATAATACTGTAACCTTATGGGAGCCATTTGAATTTTATTTCGGTTTAATTATTCGAACCTTGGCTCACATTCAATAATTATATTTTGGGAATTTAATATTATTTTTGTGCTTAAAATTGTATTTAGTTGCATACTATATTATTGAATCTTCTTGAGTTTAATAATGCAACTGTAATTTAATTTAGGTCCTTAAGAGTGTAAATAATGAATATTTTAATTCATATATTAAGTCCCAAAATAGGAATTTTGGAGAGAAATAGTTCAGGTACTAAATGCACCCCCAATTCTCATGTTTACACCCCCTTTCTCCAATTGGAATCTCTATTTCTAAAAAAACCATTTATGGAGCTAACTGCACCCCCTGTTTTCAGGTTTACACCCCCTTCTGTAATTTAACTTTCAATTTCTGCTTTGTACCCCTTCTTTTTACTAATTTACAACTCTAATATAACTTAAACTCCAGTCCACCAGATTGCGCCACGTGGCAATCCTCCACTTACTAAATTAACCAATTAAAGCTTGTCACGTCCTCAATCCCCCACTCACTAAAATAACCACTCACAGTTTGCCACATCATCAATCCTCCATTAACTCAAATCACCAATCAAAACATGCCAATCGTCACTCTCTCTCTCCTTCACACAACCAAATCCCTAACCCTAATCTCCTTCTCTCTCTCTTCCGCACCAACCCACTTCGCAGTCGCCACCTCTGTTGTCGCCACGACCTCGTCCGACCACTGCTGCACACGTCAGAAAGCAGCCGTCGTCGCGCCCTCGTCGGAAACCCCGTCACCGCTGCTGTACCAGTGGACCGCGACATCTTCTTCTTCGCGCGTCTCGCAGCCACCATCACACAGTGACTGCACTTGCAGGAACATTGGCCACGTCTTCTCCGACGCGTCAAGCTACCACCATCACATGCACCTTGTCGTTTAATGTCGCACCGGAAAAACCACCATTGTTGCGGCACTAGCGAGACTTGCAGTAGCCAACGCGAGCTCCACTGCGTCGTTCTCGCACCACCATCGAAGCAATGGAAGCCACCACGAGTTTGCCATGAAAGCCACCACGAGTTCGCACCTTCACAGTAGCAGTACTTCACCAACACGAATCTTTCCTCCCTCTCACGCTCCCATCACGCATATGAAGAGGCGAAGCCATTCATGCATTTGCACGCGAGTTCTAATCTTCACAGATCTGCACCAGTTCGAACATGACTGAACACCACCACCCTATCGCCGTGCGTGTCGTCGAAATTGCATTTGCAGTCATCGCAAATCATCTGCGACAGTCCGATCAGTCCTCCTCGCTGTAGCCGTCAACCATGGAAGAAACACATATGGGAAACCCTAATTTCGGAAGGGAATTGATTTGGGAGAGACTGCTCTGAGACGTGGCAGTCTCTCACTGAACAATCAAAGAGTCAACACTGGTCAACTCTGGGCAAGGGCGGTCAACAGTGGTCCAACAGGCTATTTTACACTATATCTAGCAGGTGGTTGCTCTATAGGAACCCTAAATTGCCTAAAAGAGGAAAGAATCGTCTGGCAGCAGTTCATCGCCAACTAGACAATTTCTGGAAATGCCCATAAACAATAAATTAAAAGGAACAAAATATCAATCATGTTCATACCAAATTCAGCATACCAATCAGAATTAAATTAATCGACGCATGAAATTACCCAATTTAGCATGCCAATCAAATTAAAATTAAAGTTAACGCGTAAAGCTCCCCTAACCTGGATTCCTTTGCCAAATTTGAAAATTGCAAGCTCTTCCCTTGATCACTAAAAGCTTTCCTTGGTTCTTCTCAATTCGACTCCAAAAACCTTGTTCAAACCTCACCACTCTAACAAGATTCGTGTCCTATTTTCTGAGTGCAATTTCAGCTTTGCAAAACCCTTCTCCAAACCTAATTTCTTGCCTTTTAAAGGTGCCTTACCAATAGGTAATTACCAAAAACGAAATTTAAGTTTTTTAATGGTAATGTTTATTATCATTCATTACTCCTTTATGGTCCGTTTTTCAGCCAACCTTGGCTACCCATGCATCTAGGTTTTCCTTCAACTCTTCACATTCAAGCCAAAACTAAGTTTGGCAAAAATAAAGTTTAATTTGGGTTCTCCAAGACTTGAACCCACAACCATGCCAATCCCAAGTCAATGCTAAACCATCAAGCCAATTCATGTTTCTTGCTAACTAATATAATTCACATATTATATTATTCCACAACATAATTACACATATTATTAAAACAATAATAATTAATTAACACATAAATAGCATACATAGGACTTGAACCCAAGTCCTTTCACACAATTAAAGTACTCTCAACCTCTTGAGCTAATATTTTTCCACATTATATCAATCAAAATTTAATGTCATAAATGTTCTTCTTACCCGCATTTATTAATTAATTAATTAACTAAATTCTGCAGGTCATACAAGTATCATCCTTACCTGCTCAACAAAACCCGGTAAGAGCGTTGCCTACCCTGAGACTCACAAAAAACATCCCTTGCCTGCTCATCAAAACCCAGCAAGAGCACACCACTTACCTGTTCACCAAAACCCGGTAAGAGTGTTGCTTCCCTTGAGTCTCACAAACACAACTCTTGTCTATTCAACAAAACCCGACAAGAGTCCCACCCTTACCTGATCACCAAAACCCGATAAGAGCATTGCTTCCTTGAGGTTTACAAACAACAATTCTTGTCTGCTCAACGAAACTCGACAAGAGCCACAACCCTTACCTGTTCACCAAAACCCAATAAGAGTACTACTTTTCCTTAGGTCTTACGTGCAACCACCCTTTCATGTTCACCAAAACCCAGCAAGAGTACCACCCTTACCTGCTCACCAAAACCCGGTAAGAGGGTTGCTTCCACTAAGACCCATAAGCAATAACTTTTGCCTGCTCACAAAAACCTAGCATGAGTATCACCCTTACCTGCTCACCAAAACCCGGTAAGGACATTGCTTACCCTGAGACTCACAACAACCACCCTTGTCTGTTCATCAAAACCCGGCAAGAGCCCACCACTTACCTGTTCACCAAAATTCGGTAAGAGTGTTGCTTCCCATGAGTCTCACAAACACAACGCTTGTCTGTTTAACAAAACCCGAAAAGAGTCTCACCCTTACCTGTTCACCAAAACCCAGTAAGAACATAACTTTTCCTAACCTCCCAAGCAACATTCCTTGCCTGCTCAACAAAACCCAGTAAGGACATTGTTACTAAGCTTAGATCAAAGTCAGTAACCCAAAACTCCATTTTACCCGACTCTCCAAAGTCCTAAGGGTAAAATAGCAACTCCTTTTACTCGACTCTCCCTAGTCTTCTGAGTAAAAGTACAACCTGATTTTAAAGATATGAACAAATTTCGAGCATACATCACACAAACTAACATAACATGCTTTACTACTCCAAAAACAATTAATTCAGACTTTATCTTATTGTTGTCGTGGTACTTCAGACTCCCCCCGTTCAGGGCAAGATTTCGCGTAATGACCTAGCTTGGCGACAATTGTAACACTTCTTCTCTTCTGGTTTTGCTCTTGAAAGTTCTAGACAAACTCGCCGAAAATGGTCTCCCCCACACTCGAAACACTTCACTATCCCTCGTCCTTCACTTTGAGGTCTGGTGTAAGGTTTCTCTTGTCGTTCCTTGCCGATGCCACTATTGCCAGGAAGTGCCCTCATGACCCAACTTGGGTCCCTCTCCAGTTGTTCCACCATCTTTGCTTGTTCCACCAATACAGGGAACTTTCAGATCCTCAAGGGTACGAGGAATCGACGCAACTCATGGCTCATACCGCCCTGGAATTTTCTACAGCGCCATTCTTCATTGATAGTACTCGAACTTGTCAGTATAGGCCTGCAGTGTCATAGCCCTTGCTGCAAAGTAAGGAACTCTGCTTCCTTCTCATATCTGGCACTGTTTGGAAAGTATTTCTCCAAGAATCGTGTCCTGAAGTTAGCCCAAGTTACTCGCTCTTTGCGGGTCTGCATCAGCTACTGCATCCCCACCCACCAGTACTCAGCATCCGCCACAAGAAGGAATGTGACGAAGGTAAACTTTTGTGCATCAGTGCACCTAAGCGTTCGACATATCTTTTCACACTCCCTCAGCCATGCATCTCCCTCGTCCGGAGTGGCCCTGCCAATGAATTTAGCTAGCCTGTGCCTCATGAAATATTCCATAGTCATAGGACGAGTAGGTGCAACTTTGGCTTTGGGTTGCGCTGCACTAGGCTGTATCGCGTCCACCATCCGATGAATCGCATGTGCAATCTCATCAGCCCCAGTATTATCCCTCCTTCTCCTGTTTGCCAAAGCTTGTGAACGCCACATTTCAGCTGGATTAAACCACACAACTTAAGTCATGATTATGCAAACAAAAGGTTTAACATAAAAGAATTAAACACTAACTCGTAAGTGGAACACGATAAGCTCACTCCCCATAGACCCCAAAAATCTTTTGAAAACCATTGCTCTGATACCAAATGTAACATCCCGCCCGGATATTACGGATTTTAAATAATAAAATAATAATGTAATAATAATACTTCATTTATTATAAATTGTTTCCCAAAAACTATGGGAATTTAAATCTTTATTACATTGATAAAACCAACTTTTATAAACACAATACATTATCAAAAATCAGTCTCTTTATAAGTCAAGTTCTATAATTCAAATGATTACAATAAAATCCTTAAAACTCATCAAATGATAAAATGTTGCCACAAAGTTTCCCAACTAGCCCACGCTCCGACTTTAAGTTCCACCAGAACCACGTGCAACATCATTTGCTCTCATGTACCGCGTACACGATCATCACCAAACACACGCAGATAGGGTGAGCTAATGGAATATAAACATATGCAACAATTTATATAACAAACCACACACATTAAAGGAACTTCATCCTTTCGTCCCATCACACATGGTCACCACCATGTAATCCATGTTCACGTCTTTGGTTGATAATCTCAAGCTATCGTTTTTGTCAACCCTACAAGCCACTACTTGTAGAACACATGCGGGAACACTCGCTATTCTGAGCTACCACTACAAAGAATACTTGTGTTACCCTCCATCCTAAGCCACAACTCCAGGAATACTCCAGCATCTGACCCTTGAGATATCATCCAAAACCTCGTAGACCACGCACATCCAAAGCAAGCAAAACACAATGTTTGCTTCATCAAAAATCGCCTGGCGCTCCACACAAGTCGTCAGGCGCAAAAGGCTTCCAGACCGCCTGGCGGAGGACACGTGCCCCTGATGCTATTGTTTCCACAAGTATCGCCTAGCGAGACAACCCTTATCGCCAGGCACAACACGCTTCAATTCTCTACTATTTTGTAGCCATCGCCTGACGGTCAAAAACCAACGCCAGGCGCTACACCAGTACTTGTGCAGTACTGGTTTTTCAGCACCTAGAACAAGTAAAAATAATCCATTCACATTTCATATATATATATATATATATATATATATATATATATATATATTCCTCTCTTTAAACCATGCTAGCATTCAATTCTAACTTATGAATAACGCATGCTCAAACAATTATAAGCAACAACACTCTAACAATTTAAGCACATGATCCCATGCACCAATGCAAATTAATATTGACACACAAGCATTCACCAATAACCAATTCTCAACATGTGACTAACCCAAAGGGACATTCAAATTGATATAGAGTTACCACATAACCCAATCATGCTTCATTATAAGTTACTTGAAATTATCAAAAGCTTATTCATCTATTTTAAAGACTCCAAAATCAGGAATATTGATTAACGTATATCTCTAGCTACTGACCTCCAAATCAAATCTCCACCGTTCAAAGTGAAGAACTACATGTTATGGACCACCTGTCAAAATTTCATCTAATTCGAACGGTTAACGAACTGGAAAATGCAGTCTTACGAAAACTGCAAAATCTAGAAAAATGGTGGCGCCTAGCGCCCAGAAGTGAGGAAGGTGGAGCCTGGCGGGACTATACTACCGTCAGGCCGTTCCTATTCCACGAAAAATACGAAAAACAATGTTTTTCGTAAATCAGAGCACCACGATTCAATGGTATGGCGCCTGGCAGCCAATTGGGTGTCGCTAGGCGGTTCCTACTGTTCTAGGAACCTAGAAATTCTCCATTTGCACTTGCGAAGCCCCAACACACCTTGGTCTTCCTACATTGCAGATTTACCAAATCCTCACTCGAATTCACTTACAGTTATAGGGATTCCCATCCCAAATCCATTCATTCGCTCTTTCCAGTACACTTGAACCACCAATTTCTTTAGGAAATCAAGAACCCAATTTCCAACCCTAACATCATCTTCCCATTGTTCCATTCATTTACACCTCCAATTACATGAATTTAAATGTCGTTTGACATCAAATCATCCTTTAACAATTAAAATTAGCTTTCCTTCCGATTAGAGTCATCCTAAAACATCCAAAACATAAAAATTGAACCAAAATTGGTTTGTGTCGCCTGGCGGGTGTTCATCACCGCCAGGCTCTTCATCCAAAAACCAAGAAAACTAGGTTGCACAGTATGCATCGTCTAGCGGCCAAGGACATGCCGCCAGGCAGTTCCTCTTCAAGAACCCAAAAATAACACAATGCAAATGAGTCGCTTGGCGGCATTTCTTTACCCGCCAGGCGATTTCTGGAAAAATCCCAAAAACGTCAATTTTCATACAATTTGGATAGATTACTAACACCCAATAATCATATATTTCATTCAATCAAACAATACAAAATTAAATTTACGGTTCCAGCTCCCCTAACCTGGTTTCTTTGCTTAAGTCTTGGAATTTATTACAGTCTTTGTGCACCAAAAATCCAGCCCTTGACTCGTTCCAACTTGCTTCTAATCTTCTGAAATTGTACTCCAATTCATTCTAAACCTCCACTTTTCAGTGCAGCAGAGTTATGTCTTCTTAGAGTCCTCCTTTCTCACTAAATTTCCCTTTAGCCCCACTTTCAAGCCTAGTTTTAATTGGCATAATGACTAAAACGAAATTTGCCATTAAGCTAGGCATAATTATCATTCAATGGCTGTTTTACACTTCTTTTCTCAACCTCTTTAGTTTCTCTCACACAGCTAGGGTTCTTTTTTCCCTTCAATTTCATGCCAAAAATAAATTTGGCAAAACGAAAGTTTAATTTGGTTCTACCAAGGATCGAACCCCTAACCATGTCAATGCCAAATCCATGCATAACCATCATACCAATTTATGTTTCTTGATAATTTCTATAAGTATAAGATTATATTATCCCACTTCACGCTCAACATATTATTACTAAAATTACATGATTAAAATAATCATGCCTAAATGACATGCATATGATTCGATCCCAAGTCCTCTCAATCCAACCAATCGAGTCGGGTGTGACCCACATTTAGTTGAGTTAAGCTACCTCAAGTAGGTGATAGTCCGAATTCAAGCCTGGCCCGTTCAAGACCTTGTCAAGCTAAGCCCAAGTCAAGTTGAGTCATCCTCAATGCAAGTCAAGTTAAGTCGACCCAGGCTTGGACAAGCTGAGATGGCTTGAGCTAATTCAGTGGAGTTAACCCAAGCCTAGTTGATTCAAGTTGAGTCGATTTTGCTCTAATTTAAGTTTAGTTATGGCATGATGGCATTCACCCAACTTATGCTAGGCCCATGTGGAGTCAAGTTAGGTCAGGTTGGGCCTAGGTAAGACTAAGAAAAATTGGGTTAGAATTTTCCAATCGAGTTGGGCTCATGTTAGGTTGTGATATTGAGTCAGGACTATTCAAACTAAGTTGGGTCAATCCCATGATAGGTTGAGTTGAGTTTAATTGATCCCAACTTGAGCTGGATCGACTCGAATTTAGGTTAACCCAAACTACAAAGACTAAAATACGAATTTTGGAATGTGAACAATTATAAATTACTCTAATGAAATTTTAGAATTTCAATTTCTTTCAAAATTCTTTATCCAAAAAAAACATTTCTTCATAAAACATTTCAAATTCTCTAAAAAATGAATTACCCTTTTAAAATGACTTATCCAAACACACTATAAGCCTTTGTATTCCTTTAGATAACACATTGTCTCCCATCTTTGTCAATTTTTGAGCCACCTTCTGTAGGATTTTAAAGAAGATAAAAAGAACATACGAGGGGACGCCAACATTTAATAATACACAATCTTCCTGGATAAGATAAGAGAACTTATGTTTCCATGCCTTTAGTTTTCCACTAAATTTATTTCCAAACATCTTCTCTTTTACGATTAGTCCTAATTGGTAAACCAAGATTAGTCAAAGGGGAAATTTTGTTAAAAAAAGAAGTTCAACACTTTGTAATTTAAAGGAAATGCTAAAAATAGTCAAATATAAAACATGGTTATGTTTAGTCTATAAGACGATGTTTTAAATAAAAAAAAGATCATGTAAGACAAGTGTTTCATCTAACAAATGATACAATATTGTCTAGTCTCAATTTCGATAAAGCATAAAGGCTTTTAGGAATAAAATTCAAAACAAATTACATTAAATATACAACTTTACAGGGTAACGATTAATCAAAATACAAGTCACCATTCAAAGAGAAAAAAAAGGCACCATGAAAACTGAGGGAAAGAAATAAGGAACGTAAAACTTGATTGAGGATTCAACTGAAAAATTGTGAACAATAATGAGAGGGTGAGTAACAAAGAGAAAACAAAAGTGTAAAAAAGTGAGTGAAGAGAGAAATGGAGAAGAGTAATGTTGCTTGCTAGGTGAGTTAGTTGATTGCTAACTAGAATGTAATATTTCAAAAACCAAGTGTTCTTGCTGGGCAAAATAGGCGAGAGCTCTCAATTTTTGAAAAAGACAAAACCTTTCAGCTACTCTTTGACAACACTAAATGTTGAAAACACAAATTCTCTTTATCAGGACAAAACCTTCTAGTATGACATTCCTTGTTGTAGTGAAAACATCTTACACTAGATTCATTTTCGCCATAGCGAGATCGACTTTATCTTCCTTCTACCTCTATTATCACTGTAGACAATCTTCCCATTGCTACAAGATTATCTCCACTACTAGAAACCTTAACATTAAACATTCAACCCTCTTCCATACAACCATGTTTCAACAAAATGTCATGTATCACAAGTGACAAACACAATAAGAACAACATGTTTGATCCTCCTCATTAATTTGAACATCAATATTGTTCAAATACATAAATAACTTGTTAAATTCATCTAGTTGTTCACTAACTATAATTTCACTACTCATTTTGTATGATACAACACTTTCTTCGAATTTAGACAATTTACTAAAGATTGGTCATGTATCACCTCTTAAACTTTGACAGCATCAAGAATGGGGCCTTCTTAAAGGTCACGAAGTAGAGTTGGAGTTAGAATTTAATTTTTTTGGGTGTAATTTCTAGTTTTGGGTCTTTGTTTGATCTTGTAATTGTTTTATTTTCTATTTGTTTGTTTACCATAAGGGTCTTGGCCGCTAACCCAAAAAGTCGTTAACCCAAATGGCTGCCAACCCAAAAAGTCACTAACTCAAATAGTCGCTAAACCCAAAATACTACGAGCACCACAACTGAATACATAGCGGCATAACAAATAATAAGGCGTCCAGTCGTTAATTGCATCATGTATGCACAAGGTCGCCTATATAGCGGCAAAACTTGTCAATTACCCAATAACATCAACCAAAGAGAAGATACACACGTGTACATGACAAGTGCATAGCCAGGAAAATATGGCATGCCAATATGTTGGCAAACCTCCTTTAACTTAGGCAAATACAGGAAAAAAAACTTAATAAGGTGTGACCAAAGGGAACTAGGCTTGCAACGCGGGCCCAATTAAGTTTGGTCAGGCCTAATAAAGTTTAGTCAAAGTCAGTCAAACTTGGCCAATGCCCCAAACTTGGGCCCATAATTAACTGTTAATATGCTACAACAATAATTAATTCTCTATAAATAAAGGTGAACCCAAGTAATTAAAGGTACACAATTCATTAGCACTATAATATGAGATTGGACTTTGAGAGCATTTGTTGACTTGATCGTCAGAGTCCTTTCTGCAGGTAACCCCTCACGTTCCACTAAGTATCTGGTAATGAAGACCTTGCGAACAAAACTGTGGAGTATCCATCCGAGGAACCCAAAGATTGTGGTAAGATATGGTTTGAGTCTCATAATAACTTAATATTGTCCATGCAAGAACGATTTGTATTGGATCTTGTACAAAATTCTATGTTACTTGTGATTAAAGACTTTTTAAAATGCGGTTAGGAAGCTTGTTAAATGGGTCGTAGTAGTCTTTGCGCCCATGAGTATAAGTTCATAGTATATAAGTCTTTCAGTACACTTTTGGATTCCAAATTACTTATCTTTTAGAATTTGAATCATTTTCTTAAGTGAGAATTCTCTTCTAGTTCTTCATTTCAACCTTTGGTCTTTATTTTTTGATTTCCAATTAAAAGTAATGAATCTTCTAGTATTCATTAATTTCTCTTAATATTGATGGTAATGATGTCACTGGATGGGGAAGGGAACTTCATGGCTAAATGGGATGTGGAGACAATGGCTCCGAGAGTGTTAAGGGATGGACGTCCTAGGAGAACGTTGTATGATGCAGGTGCTTCCACGACGAGGAAGCGGATTGGTATGGTCTTAGTTTGAGATCCGTCATGGAACACAATGTGGAGGTCAATGTATCCGCGTGTTGACACCCTTTCTCTAGATAAGCCATAGATGGGTTTGCCGTAGGGAACCATTATAGTGGAGGGAGTTGAAGTTTTTGATAGGTGGTCCAGTATAGGATATTGACTGAACTGCCTTGGTCTACGAGCACCTTTTTTATCGCAAAGTTCTCGAGTTCGATGGTGATGACCATGGGATCGTCTTGTATTAATCGACGCCATGGAAATCAACGTCAGAGAATGTGATAGGAGGAATTTGGTGTTTGTGATTGGAGTGGGTTATGTGATTGATGGACTAGATGTGGCAAAGGTGTTTCTTCTTGACTGATGAGGTGGAGCCACCGCTGGTGAAGCCCCCAAAGATAATGTTTATTGTGCCGCATAAGGGGGATCAACTTGGTTGACGTCAATGCGAATTGGCTGATGGTCTGGATGGTCATTAGTGTTTTGTCGATTATTGTGACGGGTATCGCGCAAGGGTGGCGGTTATCGGATTGTCTAGGATGAGGTGGTCCATCTTTTTTGACAAAAAGGCAGAAGTGGCCGGCACGAATCAATTCTTCTATTTTATCTTGGAGCGTCTTGCATTCATCGGTGGTGTGGTCGTTGTTTCGATGATATTTGCAGTACTTGGTCATATCGGCATTGGGGGGATTCAAGGTTTTTCGTGGTAGTGGGATGAGATCGGCTTGAAGTGCTTCGTCGAGAAGACATGACCTTGAGACGTTTAGTAGCGCGTATCTGGAAAGTTGTGGCTACCTAGGCTCTCTAGCCCTAGATTTAGGTCGTGGAGATGGTTTGTCTACCCTAACGGATGATGGTGTGTAGTCAGTGCAAAACTTGGTGCGAAAAGTTTTCATCTCCTCCATTCGGATGTAATCCGCAGCACGCAACTTAAGTTCATTCATGGAGGTTGGAGGTCGAAGGTCGAAGGTAGACATTGTCGGCAAATTGACAAGGTTTCAGAGTTAGGGTCATGCACTGCAACGTCATCTCTTAAGTAAGGTTGGGCATGCGAAGGGCGACTTTGCTGAAACGGTCGATGAAAGCCCGCAGCGTCTCTTCTCATTCCTGTCTAACGCTAAGGAGGGATAATGGTGTGGCTTGATGTGGACGGCTACCGGCAGCTACTGGTAAAGTGGGTGGTGAAAAGGTGGGAGAGAGTGTCAAAACAATCAATTAAGTATGGGGGGAGAGAGGTGAACCATTCCAGGGTAGGGCCTTTGAGGGTGGTAGGGAAGGCCTTGCAAAAGACATCGGATGTGCAGAGGGCGACGTGGGTGATGTACACCTTAAGGTGCTCATCTGGGTCGGTTTCCCCTACATAGCAGTTTAGTGTGAAGGGTTCCCACTAGCTAGGGAGGGGTGTGGTGGTGATGGTATCTACAAAAGGATGACGACATTTGGGTTGGTATGAAGGTACGGGGTGTGGTGGTATGGGATGTCGGACGATGGTGGGGAATGTGGTGGTGTAATGGTGAGGAAGAATATGAGTGGTGGGAAAGGTGGCAACAGGGTGATTGGCTGCATGTTGTGCAAGGATGGTGGTTGGGTGATGGGTGGTTGTGTGGTGCGTGGAGATGATGGATGTTTGTTGAATGGTGGTGAAAGTATGTGGGGTAGGCTTGTATTCACTTTCTTCTTCACTGGGTTGGTATATAGGGGGATTTGGGGTTCCCTGGCAGTTCTTTACCCTTTTGAGTGAGATCAGCTTCGATTTTCTTCCTCAGTCTAGAGTTCTCTTGTCTAAGCGTTTCCATCTCGTCAGCATTGCGCTTTTTTAGGTCAGCAAGTTCTTGTTGCATTTTGGCCTGCCCCTCGAGGATAGCGGCCAAGTCTGGGGTGTTGCTTGCAGGCATGGTAGCACCTGCCTCTGTATTTATCATGGTTCCAGCTCTGCTGCGGGTGGAGACCATTCTCGACAGTGTTCAGATTGCCAGGTAAGGTATCAATTCGTAACCCACGGTGGGCGTCAATTGTTCCTGCAAAAACAAATAAGGGATGTCAGGGGACACAAGTAATGCCTTACCTCAGTCCTTAACCTCTCGAGCTGGCTCCTTCCTGACTTGCATATATCGTCTTCTAACATAGGTGGTTTGGACCCTTAAGGGGTTACCCTAGAAGGGACTCCGACGATCAAGTCAGCGAAAAGGCTCTCAAAAGTCAAATCCAAGATTAGGAAATTAATGAAAACATACCTTTAATTGTTGGGGTCCGCTCGTATTTATAGAATCATTAAATGTGTTTGTTCCTTCTTATGGGCTGGGCCTTCTTCAAGTCATTTTGGGTCAATACCTAGATTCCATATGGGCCTAGGCTGAGCCCAAGTGTTGAGTGTCTGTGATAGGCTTAAATCTGGAGTTAATGGCTCTATGTTCAATATGACACTCTGGAGTTAATGGCTCTATGTTCAATATGACACTCTGTAGTTGGCGGCCTGGGCGCTATGTGATCTTACTTAACCGGTTACTCATACTGTTTCTATTTGTGGGACTATACCTAGGCGGTTTTAGTCGTGTAGTTATCCAAATATGCCTAGGTATAGTACATCAATTAAGGTAGATTGAAATTTCTTCATATTTGATCCCTTATGTATATTTTATTTTGTCAATCATTCCATGAAAATTGTTGGAAACGATCCTACGCAAGGTTAGCTTTCCACCAACCTTCATCCATAATCTCATTGTAATATTTTCCTTGGAACTTGCATCAACACCCTGTCATTAAGGCATAAAACAATTGCATTGTGGACCTTCTCCAACTCCTATTTCTCATCCTTCCCCTTCGTGGCTATATCAAGCTTGGATTCACTTTGCAATACTTCGATAAGACCTTGTTAAACTAAAAAATATATGTATTTTTAACTGTCATAATAAAAAATCATTCCATTTAGAAAAAATATCAACCTCATACTTTTTTTAAGTCGCGATGATCGAATTTTACATTCATCGCACCAATTCATTGTGAAATTTATCATACAAATTTATTGCCAAGTCATCTACCATATAAATAAATAAACTTATAACAAAATTAATCGTACTATATTTATTTTGGAAATACAACATAAAAATAATATACATAAACACTATGAATAATGTGGTTCAATTGAAGTATTAACAACTTCAATATATATTATAGAAAAGATTTAAAGAATAATTTTGATGTATTATTTCAAAGAATAGGGTACCATATATATACATACAAGAGTGTTATAATTCCTCATCTATTAAAGGAATGAGTGCACAAATTTGCTCATAGAGATAATAATGCCTAAATTATAGCTAATACAATATTTGACATATCTTAACACCCCCACTCAAGTTGGTGCATGGATATCACACATTCACAACTTGAATAGAGACTCATTAAACACTCTGCTTGACACTCCTTTAGTGAGAACATCATCCAACTACAATTCTGATCTTACAAAAGAAAAGGAAATTATTCCAACTTCAAGTTTCTCTTTGATGAAATGTCTATCAATCTCCACATGCTTTGTTCTATCATGTTGCACCGGATTGTGAGCAATTGCTATAGCCGACGTATTATCACAGTACAAACTCATAGTTTCCTTTTGTTTAAAGCCAAATCTGATAGCACATTTTTAATCCACAAAAGTTCACATACACCTAGTGTCATGCCTTTGAATTCTGCTTCAGCACTAGATCTTGCTACAACAGGCTGTTTTTTACTCCTCCAAGTTACAAGATTCCCTCCTACGAAAATAAAGTATCCAGAGGTATATCTTCTATCATCTTTTGAACCTGCCCAATTTGCATCAGTGTACCCTTCTACTTTTAAGTTTCTATGATTTGAGAACAAAATTCCTTTTCCAAGAGTGGACTTTAAATATCTCAAAATCCTCTCAACAACATCCATATGAAGCTTTTGTGGGTCATGCATAAATTGGCTAGCCACATTCACTTCATAGGTAATATTTGGACGTGTATGAGACAAATAAATTAATTTTCTTACCAACCTTTGGTATCTTCCTTTGTCTATGTTTGCTGAATTTGAGCATTGAAAGAATTTATGATTTTGTTCAATTGGTGTATCAACTGGTTTACTCCCAAGCAGCCCAGTTTTTTATAGTAAATCAATAGTATATTTTCTTTGACATAGAAAAATACCATGTTTTGATCTAGATACTTTAATACCCAAAAAATATTTGAGATTTCCAAGTTGTTTCATCTCAAATTCAGATGCAAGGTATTGTTGTAAACTGGAAATCTCATCTTGGTCATTTCCTGTAACAATCATGTCATCTACATATATAATCAAAGTTGTAATTCTTCCTTTTCCTCTCTTCAAAAATAAGGTGTGATCAGAGTTACTAGCTTTATAGCCAAAAGCCTTCATAGACTTGGTAAACCTTATAAACCATGCTCCTGGGGATTGTTTTAATCCATATAGAGCCTTCTTTAATTTGCAAATCTTCATTCCAATTGAATCTGTCATACCTGGTGGAGAATCCATATAAATTTCTTCCGAAATTTCTCCATGTAGGAAAGCATTTTTCACAACAAATTGTAGAAGAGGCCAATCTTGGTTTGCTGCTAGTGACAAAAGTATTCTCACAGTATTGAGCTTGGCTACTGGTGCGAACATTTCTTGGTAATCTACACCATAAGATTGAGTGTAACCTTTAGCCACAAGTCATGCTTTATACCTCTCAATAGTTCCATCAGCTCTATGCTTAATTGTAAATACCCATTTGCAACCCATAGTCTTCTTCCTTGTTGGTAAGGACACAAGATCCCAAGTGTTATTTTTTTCTAAAGCTGCCATCTTATAAACCATTGCTTTTGTCTATCTAGGATCTACCAAAGCTTCTTGTATATTACTAGGAATAGAAATTGAAGATAATTGAGATACAAATGATGCATATGACTTGGATAACCTGTGAGATGACACATATTTACTAATGCGATATTTAACTTTGGCTTGGAGGTCTGGTTCATATTTAGCAGGAGGTTGACCACGGTTAGAACGGGGTGGAAGATTATATTGGACAGTAGTAGACTCAATGGTTGGTGTGTTGGTGGTCTCATGCAGACAAGGATCCATTTCATGATCGGTTTCATCTAAATTAGTATTATCAAAGGTAGGATCAAGAGAAACAATTTCATGATTGGTTTCAACTACATTAGTATTATCAGATATAGGATCAGAAGGTACCTCTAAAGAGTCAAGTCGAACCTATGGAGAAGATTGAGCAATTGGTTAGGATCAGAAGACACTGTATTATCCAAAGGAGAAGTTTCCATATTTAGGATTGGCTCACTTCCTGCAGAATGATCCTCACACAATAATTTATCTTTACAGTATAATTTTATATATGGGATATCAAACATAATAACATCATGATTATGTTTCATTGTCGCCCTGAAGTGTAGAATCAACATAAAAAAAACTATGCTCATTAAATGTCACATCCATAGAGATATAAAATTTCTTTGATGGTGGATGGTAAGCACAATAGCCTTTTTGAGATGATCCATACCCAACAAAAACACATTTTAAAGCTCATTCTTCAACTTTTGTACATTGATGTGGGTGTAAGTGAACATATATAACACATCCAAAAATATGAGGCGGTAAAGAGACTATGAAAGGAAGGATACAATGATCAAACAACACATCTAAAGGCCTTCAAAAGTTAAGCACACTAGAAGGTGTTCGATTAATCAAATAAACTACAGATCTCACAACCTCACCCCATAAATGAGATGGCACATTACCATTTATCAAAAGGGATCTTGTCACCTCTAATATATGTCTATTTTTTCTTTCAGCCACTCCATTTTGTTGTGGTGAATAAGGACATGTAGTTTGATGTAAGATGCCATTGGAGTTCATTAACTCGATTAATAGTCTTAAAATATTCCCCTCCATTGTCTGATCGAATGACCTTAATGTGTGTATTAAATTGAGTAACTATCATATGATGAAAGGAACAAAACACATTACACACATCACTTTTATGTTTAAGCAAATACACCCAAGTTACCCGAGTACAATCATCAACAAAACTGATAAACCATTTTTTCCCATTATATGTAGATTGTGGGGCAGGGCCCCAAACATCTGTATGGATTAATGAAAAAGGAAAATCTATTTTTTTATTACTTAAAGGAAACACAATACGATGACCTTTTGCCATTACACAAGTTTCACAAATAAAATCAGAAATATTGCATTTATGAAATAGTGATGGAAATAATTTTTTCTAGATAACCAAGAGAGGTATCTCCCAATCTTCTATGCCATAACCAAATTTCCTTTTTGTTTTTATCGTGTATGTGTTCATTCGCAAGACAAGCCAACGTTCCTTTATGGGTTTGTTATGAGACATTTTCAAGATAATACAGTCCTTCTCTCTCTCTACCACTGCCAATCTTCTCCTTGGACTGGATGTTTTGGAAAAAAATAATGGGTTGGATAAAATAAGGCAACACAAGAATGTGATTTGGTCAACTTGCTGATAGAGAGAAGATTACAATTCAATGTAGAAACAAATAAAACATCAGAGATTGATAAGGAGGGAGAGAGGGATATAGTACCTACACCTTCAATAGGAGATGAGATCCCATTGACATTAATAATAGCAGTTTTAGAACAATTTATGTGGATCACAAGTCATATGATCAGTAGCACCTGAATAAATTATCCAATCATCACCCCTAGTAACAACAGAAAGATTAAGAGTAGAGTTAGATATACCTGACTTGGTCACAAATCCGGCAAACAGTAGAACTATGACTCTTGGGAATAGCTTTTTGCATATGGGTAGCAGCGGAATTCCCAAAATCAAGTTTCTCCGATTGATTTTTATCGGAAAGAGCCATCAGAAATATTCAAATAAAGAAGCATCGCTTCCTATATTGTAGAGGATGTCTATGTTTGGCTTTGATACCATATAGAAAAGATTTAAAGAATAATTCTGATATATTATTTCAAATAATAGGGTACCATATATAATATACATACAAGAGTGCTATAATTCCTCATCTATTAAAGAAATGAATGCAAATATTTACTCACAAAAATGATAATACTTAAATTAGAACTAATACAATATTTGACCTATATATTCACAGAATTCATCATAAAACAATAAAAATTATAACTTGTAGTTTCCCTCAAAATGAACTTTCACTGTTACGGATTAAGTCAACTTAACTTATATGTTGACTTCATATAACACTCGATAATATTACACATGCCTAGTCAGCATTGACAAGACACTACAGAAAACTAGACATTTTTTATGTTTTAAACTTATTTATCTGAATCAATCTTCACATTCAGAAATCTTTATATAATCAATATTTCTTCTTTTTGCAACATAATCGTCTTTTACCAACCCCATCTTTTAAATATCCTCCATAGTTCCATCCCTCCGTAGTTTTCTAGAAAGTAAGAAAAAAAATTGGATATTATCCCAAAAGTCATGATCGTTCTGTTTGTATTTTCCCAATTTGATCATCATTCATGATGCTTTGTGCTTTTTCATGTGGGTCCATCTTCCACGCTAAACTACCCACCCTATCTCATCTTCATAACTTTATAAATTAATTAATTATATTAATCTATTGTCCTCTAAAATTTTGTCAGTTTTCAATACTGATTTTTTTTTAGTTTTACAGAAAAATATATGATTTCATATAAAAATGTTGAAAGGTTAAATAAAAAGAAATATGTTTATCGTTTAAATATTCATGTATCATTGATAATTATCAACGTCAATGATCACGGTAGTCCAAAATCGTTGTATATTTTTTATTTATTTATATGAGTGTAAGAATTATAATTTGATGTATGGAAAAGGGTTGAAGCACATCCATTATTCCGTATATTTTATTAATTTTTTATAATTGATAAAAAAAACATAATTATGTTTTAATTCTTAAACTTTTGGAAGAAAAATTGGATTCCCTTATTTTAACACAACATTTTAGTTCCTCGGATTAAAAGACAAACACAGTTAGTCTTTTAAAATTACCGTTTAGGAACTAAAACCCACTTTCATTACTTAGTGTATTGTATTTTTCTAAATTTGAAACACTGAAATATATTTAAAATTTAAAATTAAAACGGGATTAACTCCACGTTTTATGAACTAAAGCTATATAAGTAAAAATATTTTTTCAATGTAAAACGTGTGGTTTAATTGAATAGTATAGTTCTACCATGTCATTCTCAACATTTGTCCTTCGTTGTTAAGAAACTCCATGATTCCATCCAATGGACGAAAGACACGTCTTAGACATTGATTTCCAAAACAGGGATGGGGTTAGAGTAATTATAAAAACAACCCTTAACCAATTTTTCTATTAATATATAATAAAAATAATAATCAATATAAAAATATAAAACTTTAAAAACATTATCGTTATTATTTATAATAATATATAAATTATTATCTCCTTTAGTTAACATACTTTTTATTTTATACTTAATTTAAAATTTGAAAAAAATAAAAGAATAAAAGTAAATTATCTAATTGATTATAGCACACATTCAAATTCTCTTTTTTCACTAGAAATGATAAAATGAGTTGTCAACTAATTATATTTAAAAAAAATAACTGTCAAAATATTTTTGTTTCAAAAATTAATATAACAAAAGCTCAGCTATGCTAAAAGGACCAAAATCAGTTATTATCCAAAGAGAACTTAACTAAAAGTAATCACTGTTAATATGGTATAGATAAGATTGTACAAACTATTACTTTTATTTTGAAAACCATCATAAAATATTGAACACACGTGGATGTTTTTCACTGGTATAACACAGATAGATTGTATTATTTATACGACAGTTATTTGAAAAATTATTTTCAGAATAATTTAAAAAATAAATTGAATATGTTTACAAATTTTAATAATATATATCAAAGTGTAAAAACATATATATAAAGTGAATATAAGGACAAAAGGAAAGTAATAATAGTAAAAGTAAATGCAAAATGTAAGATGAAATAATACTAAATGTTATTATATAACAAAAGAGAGATAAAACAATAAAGTCACAGAAGAAATAATTACATACTCTGATCATAGTCTCTACAGCTATTTTTTTTACCAATCATTGCTCAATAATTAAAAAAGTGATTTAACATTTAAACATTAAACGTGCTCAAACCTTTATTTTTTTTACACGCACGTGCTCACTTAAAAAAACTTAAGTTTATTTATTTCTTTTTTGTTAAGTGAAATAAAAAACTAAAGAATAAATTAAAATTGCAAAAAAAAAAATCACTGGCCGGTAATGATACTTGCATGGTGTAGTGTTGGTTCCTACCAGAGACATTTAAATATGTTTTTTAGAAACAAAAAGAGAGAGACAGAGAAACAGAATTATTAAAGGCAACACAGTAAAAGACAAAAGGTTTAGTTGTCAAGCAAGAGAAGAGAGATCGCCATCCATTCGTGGATCTCAGTGGCGCTCTGAGGCGCGTGTGTCATTGGGGTTTGCTCAAAAAATAGAAAGATGATAGCTTGGAGAGACAGTTATATAGGCACCATTTCCATTATCACTTCCTTCCTAAACCCAAACACAAACCCACTCACCACCACTATATAAATTTTCATTCCACCTCATTCTCTCAACCACAACAACATGAGAAACCCTTCATCAACATCAACAACCAAGAACAAGAAAAGTGGTGGTGCTAACAGCACTACCACCAGCTACAACAGCACCAACACCACCAACACCACCAACAACAACATTGGTAGCACCAGCAATAACAGTGGTTCCAACACCAACACTCCATGCTGCAGCAAGGTTGGATTGAAGAGAGGACCATGGACACCGGAAGAAGATGAGGTGTTAGCCAATTACATCAAGAAAGAAGGTGAAGGGCGTTGGAGAACGCTCCCCAAGCGTGCTGGCCTTCTCCGGTGCGGCAAAAGCTGCCGTCTCCGGTGGATGAACTACCTCCGCCCCTCCGTCAAACGCGGCCACATCGCCCCTGACGAGGAAGATCTCATCCTCCGCCTCCACCGCCTCCTTGGCAACCGGTAATATATATCTTTGTTTGGATTCAGGGTTTAGGGTTTCTTCCTGTCAGAAAAACAGAATTAGGGTTCGTGTTCTTTCTTCTCTTTTTTTTTCTAGCTAGGGTTTGATTTGTTGTCTTGTGTATTAGGTGGTCGTTGATTGCTGGGAGGATTCCCGGAAGAACGGATAATGAAATAAAGAATTACTGGAACACCCATCTAAGTAAAAAGCTCATTAGCCAAGGGATTGATCCCAGAACTCACAAGCCTCTTAACCCACCATCCATGAATATGAATATTCCTTCTTCTTCCACTGTTCCTCCACCCTCTATGCCTCCTCCAATGACCATCACCACCCACAACCCTTTGCATGATTTCACTGTTGTTAACCAAGGAATTCATGCGATTCATCATTTGAGTCAGCAACACCACCAGCCTCCGGTTTCAAACCCCTTTGATAATAACAACATTAACAATCAAGTGGCTGCTGTCGCAGATGATGTTTCTGCAATGGGGTTCATGGACAGTGAGGATTGCAACGATGACATCAACATCAATTACTACTCAGATGATGTTTTTTCTTCCTTCCTCAACTCCTTGATCAACGAAGATGCTTTTGCGTCGCAGCAGCACCACGTGCAAACAGAGCTCCCAAGTGAGCGTTGCATTCCACTGCCATGCGATGATCGTGTGGATGATCCTCTGGTTTCAATCACTACTGCTTCTACATCGCAGGGTTACGATGATGACCTTGGGGTTCTCTGGGAATCACCTCTCGTGCCTTCTACTACTTTCACCCATCACGTTAACGACCCTATCATCAAGATGGCTCATGATCACCATCACCACAACCAATAGTATATCTACCACTGTTCTTATCTGTTAACTGCTTCATCAAATACCAAGTGTCCGAGAATACTGGGATTTTTATGTATACATGTTTTGTTGTGTATCCTGTGAAAAGATATCAAGAGAAGGAGAAGGACATTAGAGGAGTCATCAAGAGGGATCTCACAGTGAATAATAATACCTTTTGAAGCTTTGGCTTTTAATGGAGCTGAAAGACAACTAATGATCCATATAACACAGATCTTACATAGTGAGATAAGATTTTATTGTTGTTGTGTTATTCATGGTTCCACATATATGTAGTTGCTTTTGTTGTATGATACTTTTAGTCATGGACTTGTTGAGTTTGGCGTGTTCAATTCCATGACATGCATATTGCTTCTTGCTTGCTATGCAAAACACAACAGATTTAATACTGTACTATGACTTGTGTTTTAAATCATAGTACCGTTTTACTTTAATGGTTTGTGTAAGATAAGTCAAATCCAGATGTATTATGTGTGGGTTCTTCACTTCATTGAATTAAACTTCACTCTTCATCACTTACAATATCATCTTCTTCGTGATGAATTTTGATGTTCTTAGGGTGAAAAAAATATGTTTGTTTTCTTATAACAATGAGTTTGAATAAGACAATTTAAGATATACTCTATAAATAATGTAATAATATATATACATTATGCAAGTATTCTATTCAGAATCTAAATGTGGAATAAATCAATATCTAATAATGTATAAAATTAGTTTATGGCTAAATTAATGTATAAAATTTCTCAAATAAATTCTTTATTTCTATAATTTGAGTATAAGTTTAGTTTATTTAAAAAAAAAGTTTTTTCATAAAATTTTGTGAAAACAAATCAAACAACTGGACCTGTCTTTCCCACGTATATGGAAACATAAGCACATGTGAACGTAGAAATATCTGTGTCTTTATTCCTGAACTTTGTATGGAATTGTCAAAGAATATTTTCTTCTTTTTATATTGTCATCATAAAGAGGTCAAATCAGCTAGTACAGCTGCACAAAGTTGAAGAATATAAACTATTCCTTAAGAATTTACCCTTTTTTTTTTACAGCAAGAAGAACTTACATTAGGAAAATAGTTTTTTACACTAAAAACACCACATTACAACTTAGTTTTGGCGATAATTTCGTTGTTAAAAAAAATAATTTTTTATATTTCAAAGAAAAGTAAAATGATAAATATAAAGTGAGTGTAAAAATTTATTAAATGTATTGTCCTACGTTAACTACAAACATATAGTGTTCTGTATCAGCAAAAATATAACATATACGTTGGCAATATATAAAGAAAAGTTCATGTATACTACAAGACTTTTATGTAAGGCATACAATGGCCATTAAAAAACCCTTTATTTAAGTAATTATCCAATTAAAATCTAAATTTTATAAATTACATTACAGACTCGCCATCTGAAGAAAATGTCAAGGCAAATCACACAATCCACAAAGCCTTTTATTTGCTGGGGAGACCATAAATATGTTACAAAATTCAATCACATATATAAGACCATAAACAACTTTGTAGATTGTTTCAGGATATAGATGAAAAAAAGCTGCATGAAAATATAAGATGACCTATGATTTCATTCTTTTGAAACGTCTTTTGTATCGAACACTATTTTTTTTTTTTGTTTCTTATGTTAATTACCTTTTGTTTTGTATTTATTAAACAACATATTCTATGCATGATACATCAATGCCTCATAAACACCTGAAAAAAAATAATGTTCTTACCGAAAAGAATGATATTTTAAAGAAATTGAGTTGATACATACCAGAGATGAAGGCCAAGTTTGCTGAAAAAAACTGAATACAGATCCACCTACAAAAGCTTGTTGGAGAAAGATCGTGTTAGATTCGGTTAAAGAAGATTCTTTAACTCTTAGATTAATAAAAGTTAAAAAAAATATACATATTTCTAGACTTTTTAACCTCTAGATTGCTTAATAATTAAAGATATAGTTATTTTTATAAACACTTGAATAATATTGTATGTATTTTATTTATGAACAAATAACCATATTTAAGAGTTTCTTTTAGTAAATAATCCTAATTTACTAAACTGAGATTAAAGATAATTTTTATACATGTTCTTCCTTTAATCATCTCAAGTATATTTTAAAGACAAAATCATAATAGAATTCTCAACACCTCAAAGGAAATCATACCTCAAATGCAATGATAAATTAATTTAAAAAACTTAGGAGCCCCTCTTCACTAATTAAAGTATTCACAATTATTATCCCCTTTCCAATCCAACAGTGTAGTGGACTCAATTCAAATAATATTTTATATATATTATATTAGGTTTTTTCTGTTTCGTAGAAAAAAAAAACATTCAGTGAAAATGAGTTGGAGTATGTAATTAATGCATCATAACCATTTATATAACACATCACGGATACACCAATTAATTGGATAATAAAAAACAACACACCTTCTCTCCACATAAAAAAAAAATCTTGTGATCTAACTGTGATAAGGTCAAATAAGCTAATCATATTAAAATTATCATGCCTTAAAAGACAATCTCAATATTAATCATATAGTTGAAATAGAATAATTAAACTGCCGAAAATCAATGAAGCATGCATATATCCGAATTTGTTTTAAAAGTCATCCTTTGTATTCTGGATAAAATGAGACTTACGTACTGTCCAGAGATTACATAATATGAATGCCAGCCATGCATGAAAAGATACTCATGTCAGACCTGAAAAGAGATGTCAAGGTCAAAAACAAATTAAATGCATTCACAAAACCACATCTCTTTTACCATATATAGTTGGAACATGCAACATCACAAAACCAGAATTCATCAGTGCAAATTCAAAAAGTAACCCCAGACCTACATAGATAGACCTTATACTATAAATTTAAAAGTTATATATATATATATATATATATATATAATTATAAATGTGTATATGTATATGCATGTGTGTGGAAACTATAACTTTGAGTTAAATTCACGTACTGATATCAACTCTAATTCAAAACTTTACATATTACAAAACTTTAAAAAACAAACTTAAATTATTATCCATGTTGTCTGGAAATAGAGCTGATTCTCATCATATGTTGGAGGTTTAAAAAAAAGAACGAGAGAAATTCATCAATAGATGGTCTAAATAACTGTCAGCATGGTGAAATATTATATTGATATTTATTTTTTAATCTGTTTTCTAGTATATTATATTAATTTATTGTTTTCTTTTATATTCACTCTCTTGGTTGTTCTCTGGCACGGGGTTTTTCACTAAAATAACTTATATACGCTTTTTTTTAAGTTACATGGTCTTATATATCGATGTTTATTTAAGAAAATAAAACTAAAAGAGTTAAAAATGTGTACAGTTTAAGGTTTCACCTATTCATATCACTTGTAGGACAAGAAATACATTGCCTACTTTATGCTTACATAACAAAATTCACCACACAAAAGATGTGACATGGATCCATACATGAAGCATGAAAAAATCCGCCATATATATATTGTTAACAACAAATTTACTATGTGAATAAATTGATTCATCTATATTTTTATCGTATCATTTATGCAATCAACAATACAATTTATAGACTCATATTCTTAATTGTTGTACTCATAACACACAAAAAGGCTAATACATTAATTATCTATGACACTCTAATGGCTAATATGTTAACTACACATAAGACTCAAATGACTAATACATTAACGACCCGTAAGACTCCAACAGCTAATACATCTAAGTTTATTTCGATCCTAACAAAACTCACGCATAAACTTAATGCTTATATCCTTCATCTTGGTCCTTTTATCTTTCATCATGACTTTCCACGTGCAGTAACTCCTCTTTACCTTCTTGTTCTGGAATGAAGTGAAAATGCACACCATGCTTGCTCATTTCAATGAATAGTTGAGTTTTTCATTATACTCATGATAGACTTGTTCTTTTGTGTGTCAGCAGCTTGTTACTTACCAGGTTCCTTACTATCTCAATAGTTAACTTGTTCTTAACCAAGTTCTTGTCAATAGGTCTTTTAAGAGATTGGACCACGCTCACATATTGTTGCACTTTGTCACATTAGTCTCCTCATCCATTTCAAGTTGTCACTTCTCATCTTGATCTTCCAATGCAACTCTAAGATCCTTCTCGGCTTGCAACCTATTTTTCAATCTTGAAACATCGTGTTCAAGTTTCAAGTGTTTCTTATACAAAACATACTTTCTTCTCTCAAAGCTTGCTTGCTTGTAGAATTGTAGTGCCTCTAACATCTTTTTCAATTCTTTATTGCAAATCACCTTTTGCAAACTCTAACCTTTGAATAAGAAGCTCATCTTCACACATGTCTAAGCTATCTGAGTTGTACAAATGCACCACTCAACTCTCCAGATGCCTCACTGAGCTATATAAGCTCTCCATTTGTTCACCGACTTATCCGAGCTATCTACATGCTCCACCAAGCTATCGGGGCTCCGCATCGAGCTTTTCGAGTTGTTCACTTGCTCCAACAAGCTATTCAAGATTCTCATTGAGTTATCTAATTTATCTACATGCTCAACTGAGTTATTGATCTGCTTAGATGTCTTGTCGAGCCATTCAAATTCCATGTGCTTGGTATGAATGGTCCTTCAGATTAGAACGATTCTTAACCTTTTCATCATGAACAACAATTCCTCTTTTTCTTTTAACATCCTCTGTGAGAAATTTGGTTGTTTCTTCTCTTACATTCTCATATTGACAAGTTTTAGCAAAATGTTTGACCTTATCATAACTAAAACACTTGTCTGAGTAGCACTCCTTTGCATAAGCCCATATTTGCCACACTCAAAGCACTCAACATTTGAGTTGCTCAACTAACATACTCTCTATGACCTCATCCTCTTTCGCGCCAATTTTGTTGGTCAGATTGTTTTTTCTTTTCTTCTTTTCCTCAACTTCTACCACCCGGATCGTTTCCTCTACCTCTTTGGTCTTATTCTCTGCCTTGAATGTTTTGGGCTTTTTCATCTTTAATTGACATTTTTGTTTGGAGTAAATGATGAAGTGGCTCCCATTTCTTCTTCTTTCACTGCTTCTGTGCTCCAAACGACCCAACAAGTTCTTCACCCAAGAGCATTGACAGGCCCTTCGACTCCTCAATTGCACACACCACATTCTCAAAGTCATTGGTCAACTACCTTAAAATCTTTTCCATAACTTGCCTAGCGCACAACGTTTCTCCATTTCTATTGAGTTGGTTTACAATAATTTTCTACTCGAGTTATGTACTCAACTACTCCTTCAGTCTCTTTCATCTTATGCACTCCAACTCGCACCTAAGTGTTTGAAGCCAAACCTACTTCGTTTGATGATCCCCCTCGCTTCTCCAATATATCACAAGCTTCTTTTAAAGATTTGACACTTGCAATCTTCTCGAAGTCATACTCATCAATAGCTCGGTACAATATGTACAGTGTTGCCTTGTCCTTCGTGTGCACTACTTTCAATGCATTATTCTAGGCATTAGTGAAACCAGTGCAAAATCATCCTCAACCACCTCCCAATTCTCTTGGGCACCGAGAAGACCCTTCGTTTGGAGACTCCAATTGTCTTAGTTGACAGTTTTGTTAACTTGAACAGGAGCACATTGTTTGTGAGGTTGGTCATCTCACTTAAACTTCCCAAACACTGAAACACTCAAGCTTCAATACCAATTTGTAGATAAAGTATTTACTCTATAAATCAATTTATTTACCTATGTTGTTGTTGTATTATGAATAACACAATCTATAAACTCACTTATTCATGACCGTTGTAGTCAAAATAGAAAAAAAAATTGCTAAAAACAGCTAACACATTAATTATCCATAAGACTTTAATGGCTCATACATTTAAGTTTATGTCAATCCAACACACACACACACACACACACACATATATATATATATATATATATATATACACACACACACACACACACTTTATGTATGTCGTCTAGAATGAAATTTAATGTTTGTTTGTACATGAAATAAAAGCTACTGGAAATAATGAACTTGTCAAATTAACTAACAAGCTTGATCAACGTCTTGAATCATGAAATGAGTAAATAGAAACTACATAAAAGAATATATTGAGAAATTATAGATTGTGATGGATAACCTATAAATACTATTTATTGAATGAAGGATGGTGAAATAACTTAGATATGATATTTATTTGCTACAATAAGCAAGCCTAGAAATTAGTAGAGAAATCAATATCATCAATAGATGACAAGAAAATATAGTCCAATGAAATTCTTTAATCGACACACAGAATAAGAGAGAGATACAAAAGGAGAAAAACCAATCAAAGTATAAATATAATAGTTAAAAATGATATAATGAAAGAGAAATAGTAAGTATTAATGAAGTGTCTATGAATTAATTATGATTTATTTTACTCTACAAACACACAATTTTAGTCTTTTTTATCTCAAAAACATTATTTTTTTAATCCTTTTTACTTGTTACCATATAATTATAGAAACTATAACATATTTAAAATCAATCTATATCTAAGACAATCAACTACTAATGAAGTTACTTTATTGCCCATCTCATAAGTTGACATTTGTCCTAAATGAAGGCTTTTTCGTCTTTTCATCTTCTTTAGGCTTTCCTGCTTCTTCCATGTTTAATGGCTGATAAAAATTTTGAATGATTCCACAATTTAACGGCTTATTAAAATATTGATTGATGTATTAGGTCACAGACAATTACCATTCTTCTTCTCCAAGAAAAGCTATTTTCATTCTTCTTCTTCAACAAAAGGGCAATTTTACAAGACCATAAGAAAACCCTTCAGACCTCAAGGTTAGTTCTCCTTCTTCTTCTTACTGGAAAGGGATTTTTTCTTTTACTTCTATGTTGTGAACATCGTGTTTAAGGTTACTAGTTGTTGAAAGTCTATAGCTTGAGTTTTCTTTCTTCTACTTTATGGTCTTCTTCTACTTCTTTAGGAATATGAGGTTCATGGTTACCTATGGTTTAACTTGAATTTTTATGTTTTTGATTTTTAGTCATTCCAAATATTAAGATTTGGAGTTGCTTGTGTAGGGTCCGTGGAGCATGATGGTTGGAATGGAAGTTATAGTGGTGAGTTTAAATTTTTGTCTTCTAAGGGTGTAAAAGTTTCATTTTTTTTCTTTATTTTTTGTAGCTATTTTTTGTTATCCTGTGGTAGAAATCGTTTTCACTAGGCTTTCAGGAGAATGTGTTCTAGGGTATTTGGATGGGGATGTTGGTTCAACTCGATTCGCTAGATGAATGTATGTTAAAAAATTAGTGGTTTTTTAGAGAAAAAAATGGTTCTCTTTTTCAACTATTTATTTCTCTAATATTATTTTGTTATTTTTGTATATTATGTGATACTAATGTATAATGATGAAATTATCTTAGTTGTTATACTATGTTTCTGGAAGTATTTTTTTCGTACGTACGTATATTTTTTTTTCTAGAATGCAACTTCTTCATCTTCGTATATTAGTTGGTATAGTATATTTGTGGAAGAAGGTTTTTTTTTTTTTTTTTTTTTGTTTTTTTTTTTTTTTGTTTTTTTTTTTTTTGTATTTTTTCTTTTGATTTTTGTCGTGATTTATTATGGTTGAGTTTTTATTAAAATATACAGGTAAACCTTCTTTCATTTACTATGGTGTGGTATTTTGATCTTATTTATGGTTATTTTTTGCTTCAAGGTTTTTTTTATGTCATTCGACGATTTTATTTGTGTGTGGTATGTATTTTGTAGATATATAATTTGTTGGCTTCAAGTTTGTTTTTTGTCATTTAACTTATTCCATATTCCTTCATCATCATTTATTATGAGACAAGTTTGTATTTAGTTATTCAGTTATTCATGAAAGTTGTCTTCTTTGGGTTTGGTTTGTGCTTGGTGAGGATTTTATGGATATATTATTTGTTTGATTTGGTGTGTTGTTTGGTTTTGGTTTGGCTTGCTATGGATTTTAAGGATACATAAATTGTTTGTTTTGTGTCATTAACATAACGTGCAATATATAACTTACTCCAACCTATACTTCTTTTGGGCATAATCATTTACTTATTGTTCTCTGTTGTGGATTTTGGCTCCAATGTCATTTATTCAATGTTAAAGAAATTGAACATGATAAAGGATATTGATGTCACAAAAAAAAATATTTCATTGTTTAATTCATTGCTCTTTGGGCTTTTTTAGGCATTAGGTGCATAACAATATTGGTATCACATCTAGTTTTTTTTTTTATTTCATTTCACCTTTATATTAAGTCTTTACAAAAATATGGGTATCACATTCGAGATAAGAAGTCCAATGAGAAGAACAATTTCAACATGTGAGGAATCAAGATAAGAGTCTTTCTAAAGGAGCAAGGGATATGGGACAAAACATATATCACATAAAGAGACATGCTCTAAAGTAGATGGAGAAAAAACCTTAAACAATTCTTGATAAGGTTGCAAAGGAAAAGACATCAACAACATTGTGGTTGAAGTTAAAGAAGTTTTTCATAGGGAAGTCCATTTATATAAAGCTTTCATTAAAGAGGAGATTGTTTAGGATTCTAATGTAGGAGGGTGCATCTCAAGGCTAATCTTTATGAGCTCAATTCAATCTTGAAGTGGCTATGAGACGTAGATGCCAAGATAGAAGATTAAGAAGCTTTGTTGGCTTCTCTCACCATCGTACATGAACTTGGAAAGTTTTTTAGTGTAAAGAAGGATTTCATTATACTTGAAGAGCTTAGGTGTAGCATTTACACAAATAAGTTATCCCTTAAAGAATGTGGGAATACTAATGATGCATTGTCTTCAAGTTTGGTGGTCTTCAAGAAAGACAAGTTGAGGAAGATGAAGGTTGATCGTAAATATGTTTTGCAAATATTGTAAAAATTCAAGACAATAGAGTAAAGATTGTTTGAGATTCAAGAAACATGTTCATAAGGTGGGAGCTTTTCCATGTATCAACATTGCGTATTTGGAAAGTGACATAGGCGGGGCTATCCTAGGGTTGCACAAGACAAAATTCATGTTAAATTATGTTTATATAAATTGTTAGGATCATCTAAATTTTCATCTTTGAGAGGTGCAAGGTATTTTCTATGAGTAATTGATGATCAATGGCTCACATGAGCATTCGTGATGAAATAAAAACCAAAAGTTTTCGATGAGTTTAAGAACTAGACACTCCTAATGTTTAACCAACCAGGAAAGATAGTCAAACATCTAAGGATGGACAACAATTTGAAATTTAACTCTAATTAGTTCAACAACTTTTGTAGTAGAATTTAAATATAGAATTAATTAAGTAAATAACCACTATCAAGAGAGTAAACGAACTCAAGAACATTCTTTAAAACAATATTTCTAAGACATATTTCATCATTGATTATAAAAAATAAAGAAAATTTTAAAATTATAAGAGAGAATTGCTAAATAAGAAGTAAGATATTGAAGATAAGAGATATAAGAACGTAGATTAATACAAAGCTCAAAAAATGAGGGGTGTATCAATACATGCTATAGAACTATTGTCAAGGGATGTAGATTACGAATTTGACATTGGTTCCAACACGAAAGGAACCGTTGTTAAGGAGGTGGAAATCTCTTAGATTTGGTTAGGATGGAAGAATAACTCACCAATTTTTTTTTATTTTGTCAAAGGCTCATTGGATGAACAAAAATATTTTGTACAACAACTTTTGGGAAGCTTCTTCCTACAACTCCATAACTACAAGCAACCCCGAAAATTTTTGTATCTTGAAATAATTATTTTATAATGTATCTAGGAAACAAAATAAAAAATATTGTATATTCCATAATTAAAAAAACTATATTTCAAATTGTATATTTTGAAATACAAGATGAAAATATATTTCGGATTAATTCGAAATGCAAAATTTAGGTTTTGTTTACATTCCGAATTATAAAATTTAAAATAAAAAAAATATGGAAGTGCAGGTTAAAATTGTGGAGGTGTAGAAAGAAGTTACCCAACTTTTACTACGAACATGTGAAAGGCCCAAACCCGTGGAGTTTCTCATGGTTATCAAGGAAACATTTTTATGAAGAACTCTATGATCATAAACTTATATGATTAGGTGGTTATAATTTGTGATGAAAGAAGTGCAAGGGAGTATATGATTGCTGAAGTGGTTGAAATTTTTTCACCTTTTAATGAAAAATATGTAGGATAAAAAATATGGAGATTTTCAATGAGTTTCATCCCATAGAGTTATAATCCAATAAATTTCATTAAAAATATAACATTCCATCTTTTCAAAATAGTTCACAAATTAACTAATAGTTATTGAGTCAAGTATAGTATAAACTGTGCAAACCAGTAACGGTTCAAGCTTTGTGGCACCAAAAATATGGAACTTTATCCAAAATTTAAAGTCCTCAAATTGATTATGTTTGGACCTTAGAAACGTGAACCTAGTTTTGAAATGACTTTGTGTTAGCAAATGCTTTATAACTTTAAATAGAAAATTACTATTAATAATGTTTTCTTAAATTTTATTTTTTATTAATTAAAATCTTATTTGTATTTTCATTTTATAAATATAGTTAATATGATTCTTATAGGTATCTCTGACAAAATCATGCTAAATTTTTACCTGTATATTATATTTTATGAATCAATGTTTTTACTTGTTTAATTTTAAGAAACAAATTATCATCAATCAGCCAATATTTAATTAAACTGTCAATTAGTTTTTTTCTTTTTCACTTCAATAATATGTTCAATATTAAAATATTGATCTTAATTTATTCTTTACTTGAAGAAATGTAAAACGATCCAACGTTACTTAATAACTAAGCCCATGTGGAACCAATTGCTATTAGATTTGGGTATTATTTAAGATTGTATTATTACCTCACATGCATGCTAATATACTATATTTTAAGCTATAGAATTTTTAAAAGAAATATAAACAATATAAATAAGTTTTTTGTCACTTTAAAATTTACATAAAATCAATTCTAAACCTTTTAAAATAATTTGTTTATTTTTATTTTTCCAATTTTGAAATGCACTACTTTTAGTTTTCAAAATATTTAGATTTGAAAATTTAAACGATGAGAAACAACCAAATTTTCTTAAATGATTAAATTCAAACCTACAAAGGAACAAAAATGTAATTTACTAAAGAAAAAACTGATAACATAAATGAACAAGTTCTAAGTAACATTCTAATAGTGTTGTATAATGTACATTCTGAAACTTTGTTAAGTTTTACATTTGAGATGTCTAATCTCATAATAAGAAAAAGAAGTCTATGGAAAATAATACATCAGTTAGAAACAAAATTAAGCTAAAGTATATATAATTTCAGTGTAAATCTTTATTTTCAAAAAAAAAAAGTTCTATAGGAGATGTAAACCTACTCTAAATCACATCATGCATAATTGTTTTGGTGTGTTACACAATATAAGTTTTGGAAACGTGTTTTGAAAGAGTATTTAATGACGTAATAAAACCAATTTCAAAAGAAGTATTCTAAAATAAAACACATGCTCCATTATGATAATTCAGAATACTAAAGATTATGGTGCTTGTTAATTGAAAATAATTATATTATGTCCTATAATACTTTCTGGAATATAACGAATTGTATGCATGTTTAAAATGGGATAAATAAATTTTTAGTATCTTTAAAACTCGTAATGACAGTGTTTTATATTTAAACTTTAGTAAATATGTAAATATGATCATAGTAGTAACTTTATTATTTTGAAATTAATTATGTTGACACGCAATTACATGGTTATTCGATCAAGTATTTAAATTAAGAATTAAATATATTTTTTTCTCTTAACATTGAAATTAATCCCTCGAAACTTTGAATAAATTAATTGTGTTGACAATAAAATCTATCCACATTTCTAACTTTAGTAGGTCATAAACTAATATCCCTATAAGTATGAGTTTTAAAAAAATAATAAAGTAATTTAACCATGTTAACTTTTCTAAGAAATTGTTATTGTATTTAATTTGAATCATTCCTTCAAAAGTTTGCATTTACACGTCCCTTTTGAAATTTTGTGAATCAGTAATTGAAACTTGAATGATTAGTAAAAAACAAGAATTCAATAAAAAAAATAAAAAAGAAAATAATGGTGAGAGGATAAATTATTTGTGGCTATTGAATGCATGTCAGAATCGTTATATATATATATTTAATATTACTTAATGAAATTTATCCATTTACCTCCCTTAGAGCAATTATAAAGTCTGAAGATTTTCCAAATATGGAAGGCGACAAATTTTTTTACCAAAATAATGATTTTGAACTCAACTCAGAGTCTCAATCTACCGGTCTTTGCAACACATATATTGACTTCAACTTTGCAAACTGTGTTGACCGTTTGATTGATACTTTTTTTCTTATTATTGTTTTCATGTGCAAATCGTACCGTGACTTTTTATATTTGTTACAATACAATTTATGTTTAAAAAAAATTATGGTGTACCCATCACTTTATATAGTGCAGGTCTTTTTTACGGCAGAAAGAAAACCTTTATTTTGTATGTTTATTTTTGTACTTCAATTGTTTATTTCATAAAGCACTCTCGCACTGCACAAAATTTCCCTTCTTGGGGAACAAAATATGTGGCACCAGAATTACTTTTTTTACATGTACATATCTAGAAAAGAACAAAAAATATTTTTCTTTATAAGAAAATGTGGGAAATTTCTGCACTCAAATACTTTCCTTTACACTTATATGCAAGTAGTTGCATGGTTTGTGTAACCTGTTAAGGTGCTACATTCCATTCAGAGTATAATACTCAAGAATGAGTATTGGCTTCCTTTATCCACCAGAAACTCGTTTTTAAAATTAGAAATATTTATGTATATTTAGCCATCAAACGATAAAAGGGGCACCAAATGAATGTTAAGTATTCTATCCCAGAAACAAGCTTTGATCAGTGTTGTATTTTAAACTAACAGGGGCTACGAAAACTGCACTTAAATCATAAAAATGAAAAATAACCAAGCAATGTGAAATTATTCGCCTAGCATATTCTTATTATATTTATGCAGGAAAAGAGGAAACAAGTAATGATGAGGATAAATAGTAACCCAGACCAAAATGAAGGAATGGCACTAGAAATTAAAAAGCACAAGCACATGCTAACAGCATTTAAATTCATGGTATATAATGTAGTTGAATGGCAGGGACTCACCTGGAAAACTTGCGACAAAGAAAACTGCATACTCCAAAGAGAACAAGCTCAGCAACACTCATTTTCTTGCATTCGAAAGCACCCCATCTTCTTTACTCTCCCAGCTAACTCGACTTGGATTTTTCCTTTTAAAATCGAAACTCTGGATCAACCAGTCACGAAGTGGAAAAGGGAAAGTTGAGAAATGGTGGGTTTCTAGTGATATGTAAATATGTTTTGTAACATGGTAGGTCGCAGCAGGTGGAATAACAGAAAATCTATGGCTATGGCTAGTTAGATGCTTGCATTGGGATTTGACTGTTAGATTTGAGTCCAGAACAAAGAATGAAGGATTCATTGACCAAAGTCCAATACTAACCAAACGTTCTTCGCGCCATCCAAACCAACTTTCCTTTCAGCATTCAAAGTCCAACACTGCTTCTCTTACGGAGTGGCAGAGATCCATGGTGTCTTTAACATCTAACCAACCAATTTAATTACCTTGAAACTTGATTAAATCAATGTTTTAATCCACCGACAAGGATAATTAAATGCGAAAATGGATTGAGAAAATATTGGAATACAAAGTTTAGTGTAAATAAGAGAACAAATTTTATAGGAGATTGAATTATGGATACAGAATACAAAACTAATCTTAGAAGCTGTTTCACACTTGAGATCATATGCGATATCTTAGAACCTATGACAAAATTGTGATCCCTGAATTTTCAGGACATATGCACAAAAACTGTTTAGATATTTGGACCCGTACTAGTCATCAAATCTTCCAAACTTCATCTTCCCTTCATCTAAGATGTCAACGTCCTTTCTTTTCTTGGATAACTTAATAGCACCTTGAAATCCATTGTGTTCGTCACTAAATTGAGAAGCTGTTCGTGCTCGTAGTTCTTCCAAACTCTCACCTTCTTTCGCTCTCTCTATCACCTGAAAATAGTGATTATTAGTTCTCAAGTACTTGAAATCTTAACAGACCATCTTGATAACCAATACAAGGGAGTAGAGGGACACTGTAGGGGATTCACAAAATTTTTGAAATGCGAGATTTTGTTTCACTTACTAGATGTCTCCCATAGAGATGAGTGCTTGAAAGTGCTTTGAGCGCATTTTGTGCCTCCTGCTGAGTAACATACTCTACAAAAGCAAAGCCTCTATGGCTTCCAAACTTCATTGGCAACCTTAAGCTTTTAATCTGCACAGTTTAGAGCAATCAAACATGAGTTAAAAGAAAGAAAAAAAATGCACCAGAAAATTGAATCTACATGTTCTGGCTAAAATAAATACACATAATTAAACAAAATTCATGTGAAGCTGATGCACTAGATCTCCCTTTAGATATAAGCTAAAATTGAGCAAAAGCAGAATTCAAAATTAAGATAAAATAGTCACAACAACTCCTATGAGCAATAGCTAAGATATCAGGTCTGTCACTTGTGTCTCAATTTGGTATAAATTTCATTCCAATGATGTAAGACGTAACAGATAATTTGGATTTATCGTACATGGTAACTGTACCAAAATCATGTGCAATATTAACACAACTGCACACAATCATTTTAATTCCGCAGTATGGTTCATCACCAACTGGCATAATATGTTTTCATAATTTGATCTGCTCAACTACAGGATGTGACTGGAAACAGATTCATTTAGAAATAATTTGGTAAGGAAGAATGAAAACTTACCTGCAATTGGAACAAATTACAGATGGCGACATTCAGGGCTTAAATAAGATACTGTAACACTTGTCCCCGTATAAACATTTAAAATTATATACCTGTACCTTTACTCATATTCACATGCGTAGCAACTTCACCACCCATACCCTTACCTGACAAGTATGGTCTCTCTGATATAGATAACCTCTATTACCAGTTAGGCATGTCAGATACGTTACCCCATAAGTTAGATTAAGGAGTTAGATAGACTGAGTAAGGCATTGCCTATAAATTAGTGGGACAGGGAAAGACAGATCAAGCTTGTCAATCATGAGAGCATTGGAACTTTGGGCATTGGGAGGGGGAGGTGAAACCTTCAAAGTTCTGCAGTGCGAGATCATTTCTATAAACTGGGAAATTCTTTCCTATTCTTTCTAGTAAAGGCAATTTTATGATTCTAATCCAGTCTCTACTGTACTCTGATTATATGAATTTGTTTGACAAATTGATAAAACATGATTGTTATCACAATACTAATATTACTGACAATCAATATAAATACCATATTGATTGAAAACAAAGATGCATAGCTTCATAGAAGAAAATATTCAAAGATACTCCAATCTTTAATTTTAAAAATGTGGATATATTACGCCAGAATGAGTACGGCTGGTGACACAGTACCCATAATTGCACCCCTTGCAGCATAATTTTTTATGAAACAAGCTACTTATACCCAAACCCTAATTTGATTTATAGATACCTCTCGTAACTTTTATCCATTGGGTTTGGATCTGAATATCATCCCTATCTCAAATCAACTATTTCAACAGTAATTAATCACCTGGCCAAATGGGCTAAACAATCGCCTTAGATCCTTATCTGTTGCCTCAAAAGCAACATTTCTTACGAGCAATTTTGTTGAACTCTTATCCTTCTCAATTGACTTTTGTTTCTGCGCATCATTCTTGACATGACAAGGTTGTAAAATAAGAGCATGACTGTCCAAAACTGTCCCCTAAATCCAAAAAACAAAAATAGAATTTAAAAAATGAGAAGTAGAATTAGGATCTGAAAATGCAAAGCAAATAACATGTAAATACCTGCAAATCTCTGCAAATATTTGTAGCAGTTTCAGGGGAGTCAAACTCAACGAATCCAAACCCCATAGAAACATTTTTCCCATTTTTCAAATGCTTCTTCACCTATATGTGAAAGCAACAAAAACCAAAATATGAAACGCAACAAAACAAAATTACGAAGTACACCTGAGTCATAAGAGTTAGCAATTAAAAAGTACCTTCAAACTCAAAATTCTTCCCTCTTTCATGAGTTCACTAAAATGTTTCCTCAGATTTTCATCTGTTGTCCTGAAATTTAGGTTCTTGACAAATAGGGACCGAGCCTAAAGCATGACAGATTATTCAATAATTAGTGATGAAGAACAAGCATTATGGATTAGTTAGAAGCAACTAATTTCAAACATATAGAATATTTCTACAAAGTAGCACCATAATTAAAAAATATAGACAGATGACTAATATCATTATGAGCAAGGACTCAAAGAACCCAAATTCTCATTTCTCACTACCATTTTATAAGGCATGGCAGCATTATCTTTTTGAATTAGTATCATACTGACTAGAATGTCCAGCTAAAGGATAATTCAATCATATGACACGTGGAGAGGGTAGAGACTGGACAAGCCAGAGACTATGTATGTATCCAAGCAGAACCCTGGAACATATACGAGGCAAGAACATACCTCTCCTTTCAGGGAACCCATATATCCTTCAATATTATAATCAATGCAAAAAATGAAATTTTCAAAACTGTTCTTATTTACATAGATATGAAGAACCTTGAAAGAATAGATATGGCCAAAAAACTTTTAAATGTAGGGCCTTCAAGAAAAGTTACAAAGGCTTATGGGATAAATACTTATGTCACAACAAATAGAAAAAAAAAAGAAAGAAAAATCTTCATTTGCAAAATTAACGGGGGCTAAATATTCTTACTTCCAATATTGGTTCTTTTTCAAATAATTTTAGCCTTGATTGTATGACCACATGACCTAAGTATTTTTCTAGTATCGAATATTTTTCTCGCGTATTGGACTTTCAAGGGTAGTAAATGTTGAATGGTCTCTTTTTTATCCTGTTTTGTTGTCACTACCATATAAAAAGATCTAAGACATCTCTCTGCTTATGTTTATAATGACACTATCTTTCCTTCTCTTATCCCCAAAAGACTAATACATCAGATCAGAAAATAGAACACAATTAAACGAAAAGAATATCAAAAGAAAAGGATTTAATAGGTCAGACCTCTACTCTGTCCGGATCAATATCAACATCTGTTATTCTTTCCACGTTTTGCTCCAATATCTGCCTCTTGGCATCATTTTCACCAATTGCACCATTCATGTCATCATTTTTTGATGTTGAACTTTGGCTAAGAATATTATTAGGAGCCCACTCCAAGTATAATGGAGCATCCCTACATTGAATTGTATATGAAACAATTAAATAGCCTTCAATTAATCAAGACTGTAAAGGTTTTGAAACACCCCTTGTTAGCATTTGTAGATTTTCTTTTTATATTGGAAAAGGGAGGAGAGGCTGCTTTAACCAAGATTATTAATCCATTCAAGAGAAAAAGGTATAATAGTGATTGTATGTGGCCTCTTGGGGTTACTTTTCAGTCCCAACCAATCAGTTAATATAAGTACAAAGAAAAAAAAGTTACATTACAGTGTTAATTTGGTTTGCTATTCTTCCACAATTGGACCCACAGAGTAAGGTGTACTGTACATAGGAAAGGGTTAAAGTGGGAGTGAGGAAATGATAGCAAATAGAGAGGACGGAACATTATTTTGCGAATTCTTGGTAGTGGCAATTCTGTGTGTGTGTGTGTGTGCACGAGAGGGGGAGCTCTGCGGCTAGAGGTGAGGTGAATAAATGGTGGTGGCAATATGATAGGTGATTTTGGTAGACTGAACAAATTGCCTAAACCAATCTTATCTGTCTAGCATTGAACCTGTAATCACTTTGATACAGACCTGGGATTGGCTTTAACACAGCTTGCACATAATATTATTTCTCTAATGTCTATAATTCTATTTATTTTTCTTTTATGCTTCATGCCTCACGCTCCTCACTTTGTGTGTAACAAAGAATGAGCTCTGACTAAAACCACTCTCACAAAATGCTTTCATTTTCCAAACACCACAAGAGGAAAAAAAAAATCTTACTTATAACGCTTGTAAGCTAAACCTCTAAAAGCTGCTCGAGCTTCCGCTGGTTCGAGGAAAACAACCTGAAATATCATTTCCATGTAACTCAACACTAGACACAAATATAATTATACAATGAACATTAATGGTGACGGCAATAGTTTCTCCAATCCATTACTGCTGAAAAAAAGTTCTAAACATGAAAAGTAAGCAACATACCAGCAGTATATTCAGATTCCCATACAACAGAAAAATTACAGTCAAAGTGCCATCTAAAGAACAAAATATGTGGGATCAAAAGGTCCACAAATGAAAAATTATAAACCCTTTTGTCCCTAGAAAAAAATTGCATTTAAAATGCATAAGTAAAAGGTGTATAATTTACAAGCAAAAGATTGTTATTTGCTATTGGATATTTTGGGATATATGGCTGTTTCATACCCACATATTCTGAAGTAAGAAATACTAATAAAACTAAATAATAATAAATAAAAATGTATTAGAAACAGGGACAAAAACTAGGGCCTACGACAGAAAAATATGTAGCAGACAATCCAACATAAATTGCAGAGGCATATCAAAAAGTTCAACAAAGGAGGAGAAAATATACCAGCGCCAATGTCTTTGTTGGAGGGAGAATTATTTTATCCAAACTACCAAATTTCCCAAACATCTTTGCAAGTTCATTTTCTGTGGAACCATAAGGCAAGTTCTTCACCAAAAGCACATGATTACTTCTTTTTAAGCCATCTATTTTGTTATTAGCAAGTTCCTCCAAGACCTCAACATTTACACCAGCATTTTTAAATGCCTTTTTTGTTTCTGAAATCACTTGAGTTTCTCCCAGAGCAATACGTACAGCAAGATCATCAGCTTCTCCGTCAAGTAAATCACTTTTATCTACACCATATTTCCGTGCAATGTTTTCCACAATCTATTAACGTCAAGACACCATTAGAAATATAAACAAGGAAACTCAAGAAGACAAAACACAAGATTACAAAAACAGAAGCAATTTTAGAAAGAAAAATCAACAATAATGTTAATCCCGTTACAGGGAAACAAGATATTCTTTGCACTCATCAAAGTCGAAAAAGAAAAGAAATGGATCCAGTAACAAAGATTCTATTCTCAAAAAAATATACGTATACATCAGAGAATGAGAAACATCGTTGCAATTTCTCCTACATCCCATGCCTCCAAAATAAGAAGTGATAATCATAAAACCCTGTATGATATTTTATAGAAATGGAACTTACTACAAAGAGAAAATGAACAACTATAAAAATGTACAACCAGAACTAGAGCAGCACAGACACATAAGGGGCAACACAATAATGGTGAAAAATTGAAAACTAACCAGGAAATGTTGTTTTCTCATTAAAATTAAGATAAATGATAACCATCATTCACAATTTTAATTTATAGTTGCCTACACAGCCATTCAACAAAAACTGAAATACTAGAATCATGAATTGCAGTTTAATAAGTTTCAAGAGACATACTGTATCAGGGCGCATGAACAGACTATTCCACGCTCTAGTATCTCCACTAGCTTCATTTGCTTTCCTTTTTTCCTCTCTCTGTTTTTTGAGGGTTTTGGAGCTTTGGTCCTTCAAAACATTGTTCCTATAAGAAAATTGCAAACCATAAACTATTGAATTGATGTAAAAAGAATTACATCCCAGTTCATACCGAAAGATTTATGTTTTACTTACTCTTGATTCTCTGAATGTCTTTGTAAGGCTGGCATAACATGCAACAATCTTCCTTGAAAGATTGAATTGTCAAACTCTTTCAGAGCCCTGATAAACAATTATCACAGTCATGTAAACTATCACCAAAAACAATTTTACTAACACAATTATAAGCTGATGACAAGTACCAGCTGATGTTTTGAAGCAATCATAATATAAGAAGAGGTAGCAACTTTCTGAAGTTAATTGTTGTGGTAACAACTACATTTCAGAGGTCATGGAATACATACTGCCAACCTACAAAAGATTTATTGCAGAAAATCTCCTATTCAAATTCCAGGAGGAGGTTCTAAGAATAATTCAGATCTTTTCAACAACTAAACTGACCAAAGCAGTATATATTATTTTCACTTAAGTCTCAATGCAAAATCCAGATTTGGAGCATTAAAGTATAAAATAATACTATTTTATACTTTACCAAAACAATCAAAGAACCAACTCTAGAAGGAAGTGGAACTCTTAAGAAGTAAAATGATCCAAAGATCACTGTCAACCTGGATATTCATTCTGAAATGAAATGGCTTAACTTGACAAATTAAAAAAATATCCTAAAACATCAAATGACCTACCATGAACTAAACGAATAAGAACTACGACAAAACACCAGTTGGTATAATACAAAAAATAAAAATAAAAAAGACAAGACAACAACTTCTAGGCACCCAATTGTTACCTGGCAGCAAATTCTGGAGCTGTATAAAGAATATACGCTATGCCTTTGGATCGTTTTGTATCTTTATCAACAACTAGATGAACCTGTGAGATACTACCAATGTGACTGAAATGTTCTTCCAGTTCCTCCTCACTGTGAAAGTCCAAAAACATTGATTCAAACCAACGACACACAATAAGAATATTAAGTTCAAGTGAACCACAAAAACCACTGATAGATACTAGTAATGCAGATGATTCAACTTGATTAATTAAGATAGTTTTTCTTTAGAAAGCAATGCAATTGGAAACAGTGCCAAAATAATACAATAAACGCATCCAAAAGATAGTTCGAGAAAAAAGAGAGAAGATATATATAAGTATATAAGTACGTGGTCGTGTATGGCAGATTACGGACAAACAACCGACAGGACTCAAAAACTCCTTTCACGTCTTCTGTTTTTGATAATTGGCCCCCATGCTCAGTCACATCTACTTGAGACTTTTCATGGGTAACATTCTCTCCACCAGTATCTTCTTTGCCCTCCTCTACGTCTACCTCTCGAGCATCATTTCTTGGATCACTACTTTTTCCATCTTCATTAACACCACCATTATCATCTTTGTCATCATTGTCAACAGATGAGTCATCATTATCATCACTGTCGTCATTATCTTCATCACTACTTTCAGAATCAGACCACTCTTTCGTCACCCTACTCTTGAAATAATCCATATCTGAAATGACCTCGTCACGTTCAGGCTCAAGTGACTTGCTGCTGGGTTGAGAAATATCCAGAAATCCATCTTCTAATGAGCCACTGTCATCAGTTGAAACTGATGCACTTTCATTATCCTTATTTGAGACTGCTTGGTTGTTGCCAACACTGGTCAAACCGGACGTATCATTTGCCCACATCTTAGAGTTAACCCGAGGCTGCATGACCTGAAGAAAATCCTGAAGCTGCGGGTCATCAACATCCACCCCATTCTTCAAATTTTCTTTCCGGCCCTTAGCTCTAGCAGGTTTCCCCACATCCGGCGCAGTCCCTTTGTCGTCTTTCTTCTTCGAATGGCGACTCCATGGACGAGGAAGATTTTCATCCCCAAGTTTTCGAGCTACCTGCTTGGTTAATGAGAAGAACATTGTAAAACACCTTTTCATGGCTTCCAATTCAAACAACACAAATGTGAACAAAAAACAACACAGTAAAATATTTAAGGAGAAAGTAGCACATATAACATACCTCACATGTAATTTTAGATGTGCGAAGGAAAGAATTATTGAAATATCGAATGGCTTCATGAGCTTCATTTTCTGTTCGATACCCTATAAACGCGAATTGCCGACTCTTACCATCTCTGAATTAAAAAGCAAGTCAAAACCAAATAGAACAGTTACAATTTCAATTTTCATAAGGATACAACAATTCGAAGAGAGAAAGAGTAGTATATTACTTGGTACGCATGAGCTTGACGTCAGTGATTATTCCTTTCTCAGAAAAGAATTCCCGTAGCTCATCCTCCGCAACATGTTTCGGAAGATTCTTCACGCAAATCCTCGACCTGCACAAACAATCATTCAGTGTTGATTTCAATGTATTACTTAAGATAGAATATGAATTAGTAGCAAGTGTTCACTTACATGACGCGATTGCACTTTGAAACAGTAATCAAGCAAGGGTTGCAACTATTCAAAATTCAGGGAAGGGATTGTGCTTGTCCTCTTTTTAACCCTAAAATGTGCGCGCCTCTTTAATCCCGTTTTTTGAATGTGAGAGTGCGGTGTTTTGTTTGTGAAAAGGTTTTAGGGCTTGGTGGTATGGTGTCTGCCACACTATGCCAGTGTACGGAGCCGGTGGTTTCTTTTCTTTTTTTTCCTCTTTTTCAGTTTAAAACTTTGCAATAGCTTTTCAAATCTTTTTTTATAAAATGTGACTGATCATCTGATATATATAAAAAAATTTTAAAAATTTAATTTTATTCCTCTAAAATATGTAAAAATCGGTTGTTATATTTAAAAAATTACGTTGAAAACTAATGTAATGATATAGATGATATTTTATCTATTGGAAAAGAAATTATTTATTTTTATCTTTTAACACATGGCCACAATCATGTTAATCGTGATCTTTGTCTTCTATTGATTACCTCAAGATGCATTGTTGCTATACGTATAGCCACAACCTATAGAGCACGTGTGAGAAACCATGCTACGAATCACACACTGCAACACCAAGTGGAGTTCCCAAATACGAACATAGTTTGCAACGTTCCAAGACTACCAAACTCGTCAGCTAACTATTGAGGAGGGCAATCTATCTGGACCCATCTGTACTGGTCACAACCAGCACACTCACACCGACAACACTCGCCAACCCGAGCTCAACTCAAGGGTTCCTCATGTTCATCCGTCATCCCGAGCTTAACTCGAGGGATGTCATTCCGAGCTCAACTCGAGGAATGCCACGTGCTTAACCCCTATCCCGAGCTCAATCAAGGGATATGTTTCGAGCTCAACTCAAGGAACACCAACAAGCCGACCTTTAAGATATCCTAGAAGCCTTGTAGATCACACACATCATAACAAGTATAACACCAATTTGCTGCAGCAAAATCGTCTGGTGGGGGACACGTACCGCCAGGCGCCACAAGCTTTAGTCTCTCCTTGATCCTGACGCTATCGCCTGGCGAAGCATAGCTCACCGCTAGGCGATATACCAGTAGTTGCACAATACTGGTTTTCTAGTCACTCAAGTTAGGTTGCACTCTTAGGCTGGTTGACCAAGCCCCCATTGAATTTCCCTAAAAGAACTAAGTCAATACTAACATATTTCTCTCGTCACCCAAAAGTGCCTATGCCACTTTAGGTTCATAAGTCCAAGATTTTCCATTCTTAGATCAACTTAAATTCAACCTGCCAAACCCATATCCCGCTACTGTAATCTTCATAGACTTATACTCTCTCCATCACTCTGCATAGTACCGGACCCCTAAAATCTTCAACTCATAATAACCTATATAAGTTATTCATATTTGCACTACCCTTATAGCTTAGCCACTTCAAGGTATATTCCCTTCATAAATCACAATCTACTTACCGGTTCAACCTCACTTTGTTTAAATAACTTGAAGTCCACTGTCATAACATCCAATTATATTCAATATTCATGGTTAACATCCTTGCATTATCCATCTCATGCATTACCTCTCCATATAGTCCATATCTAACTGATTCGAACTTTCTTTGTATACTCCAACTTTGCTAGGTCAACTTTCCAATTTCTCCCATTGCACATCCAATACACACTCCCTACTTTTGGACTGGCGCCTGACGGCAAGCATGGTGCCGCTAGGCGATGCATACGAGTTCTAGAAATCCCAAAATTTCATGCATCTCGATCCCCTGACTCGCTCTGACCTTAATTGATCAATTCGTCTCATCATAACACCATAATAGGCACCCAAGTAGTGACTAACATACAACAGTTCAACCTCATTCAATTCCAAGCTGTAATTGATTACTAACCAAAAAAATTCCCAATTATTCAAACCCTAAAACATGAATATGCCATGTTCATCCAATTTCACTCTTATCACATTCTGATTTCACAATTGTTCACTGTCATTTAATCAGTTAATGAATTAAGCACCCTTTCCACCGATCAAAACTCGTCCAGAAAGCCTAAAACATGAAAATCAAACCATTTTGGCTCACGTCGCTTAGCGGGGCGATCCCCACCGCCAGGCCCTTCATCACGGAAACTGATGAGTGTGTATTTTTGCCCTCATTTAATGTTTAATTCTAGGTATTTAATTGGATTTGTGTGCTTAAAGATTGATTTAATTGGAATTTCCTATAATTGGGTTTATTGAGCATGAGATACAAAAACATGTTAAAAATAGCTTTTTAGTTGCATAAATGTTCTTTGGATATTTTGAGGTGTGTTAGTGCAGCTGCAGCTAAGTTGAGCTCATGAAGGTGTGGAAATAAATTGATTAAAGCTTCATGACACCTTAATCCAAGAATAAGAAATTATCAAAAGCACAAAAATTCAAGCCAAGCATTGCATGAAGACGGCAAGAAAAACTTGAAAAAGTGAAGAAGTTTGGCTAAACCAAGAAGAGAAGAACAAAAAAATTGGACCCTGCGATTTTCTTTATCTTTATGATAGAAGATAATTTGGGAAAAATATATCTTTAGATATTTTATTTGATATTTTTAAATAATTATCTTATTTAATTATATCATAAAATATTAAAAGATATTAACTACCAAATCTTTTTAAATATGACAAGATCTTCTTGAATCTTTTTAGATCCACAACAAACAAATATATCTTGAAGATATTGGATTATTTAGAAGATAATTTGAGGAGATTGCAAAGGGTTGA
>Ga0214544_1000209_pt1 | contig 94305 bp, 43 predicted proteins | sample CNSS3metaG_FD_160074 | JGI IMG/M metagenome (GOLD analysis project Ga0214544, IMG submission 160074) | Root nodule microbial communities from cowpea collected in UCLA plant growth center, Los Angeles, California, USA - CNSS3 | ecosystem: Host-associated > Plants > Roots > Nodule | place: USA...
AAAAAAGAGGAAGAAAAAAAAAAAAAATGTAAAAAAGAGAAAAAAAAAAAAAAAAAAAATTTTTTTGAAAAAAAAAAAAAAAAAAAAAAATAGTACATGGCATTAGTAGACATGTGAAGGCTACAAGCATCTCAACCGCATTAGCATTAGACAGAGTACCACAACACAATACACACAAAAATAAACTCATGGAACAGATTTGAAAGCGCAAATTAAGATCCCTAAGCACATCTTAACCAGGCAAATTAACAATTCTGAGCCCTTGGTTCATTTACTTTTTCACACATTGAATCAATCAGTATCCAAAGAAGCTAATACCAGCAAGAAACATCCAATATTATAAAAGACACAGCACAGTCTCAAGCATAAAAACAAAGAAACTAAGAAGAAACAGTATCAGTGACAAACCTTTTAGGACGTTCATCATCAGATGCGGGCTTCCTCCAACTCCTCTCAGTGCGACTTTCAGGCAAAGCAGCTCGTCCTCCACCATTGGGAGACCCAAAACCCCTTTTCACAAAGGAATCACCTGCACCTGTCTCCTTAATCTTCATGCTCTCAAGCTGTTCATCAATCTTTTTCCAATCTTGCCCTTTCTCCGCCAAAACCTGCTCCCTTGGCCTTGCTTCTCCGAACGGATTAACCCCTTTTGGCTTCCCCACATTCGCATCCTGTCCTTCATTGCTCACCGACAGAGACCGAGGTTGCAGAACAAGCCTTGGTCTGCCTCCACCAGCACCAGCACCAGCACCGGCACCGACACTCTCGCTACCAACGTTTGTTTCGCCCTTCTTCTTGTTCCAGTCATTTGAATCAGCGCCGCCGCTGGAGCCAAACCCAACAACCCTCCTCTCTCTCTCAAACCCTCCACCGTTGGAGCCGAATCGCCGCTCCGACGGCACAAAGCTCTTATTCGAAACCCAGCTGTCCGATTCGTCAGCGCGCGACTGCGAATCGAAGAACCCTCCCTTATCCCTCTCCCTCCTCTCAAACCCTCCCGAGGGTTTCTTTGCCGCCGCCCAATTATCAGTCTCGTCAGCGCGAGAAGGGGGAAGCTCGCGATTGGAATCCCTAGCCCCAAAGGGACCGTTTCTCCTGGGCTCGTCAGAAACCCTAGATGAACCCCAACGCGAATTCGACGAGTCGTCCCCCGAGGAATTCCTGTTAGGGCGGTCACCGTAGGACCGGAAGCCTCCACCTAGACGGGTGCGGTCGAGCTCCTCGGCGGTGCGCTGGCGCGGGCCGGTGGGTAGGACGACGGGATCTTGGTCGGCGAAGGAGGTGTCGGGCTTGGCAGTGAACTCTGCGAGGGAGTAGGTCTGGGCCTTCTTCTTCTTGGGCTTTGTGGCGGCGGCGACGGCGAGGGAGGGGAAGTCGGCGAGAGGTTTGGTGGTCTCTTGGATTGGGTTCTGTTGAAGGAGTTCAGCCTCGTGTTCCTCGGAATCGATGGCCCACGCGCCGGGCTTTGACCACGCAGACACAGTAGCCGCCATTCTCTGATATGCTTCACCACCGCACTTTCTTTCGTTTCTTTTTTTCTCTCTCTTTTCTTTGTTCTCTGTGTGAGCACCTTGCGTTTTTCTTCAGCCACCCACTGTAACACGGTGGACATTTATATAGCCACACTCCACCATCGCCAAACCATGCTCCTTACCTTATTCTTTTCATAATATCATTATTATCTTTTAATCAAAACTAACTATTATGTATATCTCTTAATTTTTTTTATCTAATAAATATTATTTTTTATATTTCTTATTAAGTTTTTCTTGAATTATTTTATATTTTAAAATAAAAATATGGTTTTTTTTATGTTAAATAAGTACGGAATAAAATATTGAATGTGCATGTATTATCATCACTCTATCCACAAACCAAATTATTTTCCTTACTACTCTCATATAATGATATTTTTTGTTTATAAGATATTTCACTAATATTTGTTATATCTATTAAGTGAGATAACTTTAATATGGTAAATAAGTTAAATAAAAAAGTCTTATCTTTTTATTTATTCATTATGATATATAATGATTGTTGTTTATCTTTTTTATTTAGTATGTTATACAATGATAATTTTTTAATATCTTTTTACTGTTTTATTTTTCAGTAAGATATTTTATTACTATTATTATCTCTAATTTTGTTGAAGTTAAATCTTCTCATTATTGCAAATTCCTATCATAATAGTTCAGTTTTTTCATAATTTCAATATAATTTACTTTTTGTTATTTGCGGAAACGAGTATATTATGAAATAGCATGAACAAGGTAAGTTGTATTTGAAAACATTTGGAGTTATTTAGATCAAAATATAAGTATGAAAATAAGAATAATTTTTCTTTGTAGTTTTAAACGTTTGAACAAATTAAAATTAAATTTGATAATAAAAAATTTTTTTTTTTTTTTATCTTTATCCCGTTATTATGTTATATATGATAACTTTTTTTTTTTATCTTTTTTCGGTCGTTATGATTTTTTATAAGATTTTACTATTATTTGTTAAATCTATCTGGACAGATTTAACATGATTATTAAATTAAATAACTAATTTTATCTTTTTTGTATTTATCATGTATAGTACATAAATATTATTAATTTAATTATTTAATTAATTAATTTTTAAATTCAAATAATTATTTCATCTTTTAAATTATAGTTTATTTAAAAATTTAACTATTTTTTCAATTAATACTTACAATAAACAAAAGGTATACATATGCATAAAACATGTGTTTCATTAAGATTAGATAAGGATAATAGTTTTTCTTGATAGTAAGTTATACAATGATTATTTTATTTTTTCTCTGACTATTTTGTTTCTTTATAATATACTTTAGCATTATTGTTAATCTCTAATTTGTTGATATTAAATCATTTAATTATTGAAAATTGACGCAATAATATCGAGAGTGTTTATTATTTTGATGCAATTTACTTTTTGTTATTTACTAAATCTTTTAAGATTTATTTAAAAATAAAGAAATGTTTTCATCACGTATTTGCTTACAATCATATTTTTTAAATTAAATGTTTATTAAAATTATTGAACTGTGATTAGTTTTCTTTAATTTTTTTTATTTTTTGTAAAATAAACATTTTAAAATTTAAATATCTTGAATACATTTTTGGTAAATAGAAAATAAAACGAAATAAGAAAAAAGTATGATAATAAAAAGTATGAAAATTTATCATATGGAAAATTGTAACATACATTTTGTGTGTTGTTTAGTGGTATCAATAGTCCTTATCTTCATCTACTATTATTATTAAACCATAATAATTCATTTATGCTGATCGTGGTTTCGTGATCTATCTATCATTTGATTACCCAAAAAAACTCTCGTAACTGTAAGAAACTCACTGAATTTGGAGATGTGAAAAAAATTGTCAATCATAGTCCATATTTACCAACAAGGAAAATGATTGAAAACTTGATTAAATGGTGAGAGATATTTGTAAAGAGTTACATGTGTGTGTGTGTGTGTAATATGGGTATTGTGTTTAATGGCAGTGAGAAAATTACACTAATTTTTTTAACACAATGAACTAAAGTTTTGCATCCAATGCAGTGCTCTATTATTTTTTAACTATTATTATGTAATATTGTAACTAACTAAATTGTTGATTCTAACATTTTTTTTCTCTACGTAATTTTAAAAAGTGGTTCCGATGAAATAATATTTTATAACATGACTTTTGCTTTTTGTTTAAAAAAATAAGTCATACTAATAAAATAAGACTTTTACGTCTAAAAGTCATCCAGCTTGTCGATTTACATAATTTGTTTAAAACTCACCAATTTTCTCCGATTCGTAGACTTGTCCACAAGTTTGTGTTTTATAAGAAAGCATATTTTTCTAGCTTATCTGTTTACTTCAAGCACCACCTCTTTCACCAAAATTTCATTAAAAGTGGAAATTCTAAAAAAATAAAGAAAAAAAAATTGGAGAAAAGGTGTAAGTTGATCATCAACATTAAGATTAACACCAAGTTGGCGTCGAATTGAAGCAACAATTTAACGAATCATTATATCTAACCCGCAATAAGTGAGAAATGGGGATAGAACGAAGTTTTTCGAAGATAGATGCCAAGCAATAAAAGCACCCCAAACTCTCAACCAGTAGCAGATGCTTTGATGCGAATAACTGTATTCAGAATCTTCTATATTTGATAGAGCCCTCAAGTATTGAGAAAGAAAATCAGAATAAAAGAAAATAATCAACTTGTGCTTCAGAAGTTCGGAAGAATAAATATCTTCACCATTAACAAACCAATAGATCTGTCCTTTGCCTAATTCAAGAAATAAAACGATAAGTATAATAATTAATTAAATGAGAAAATATAGACGGAACTATATAAACAATTGCTGACTTCCTAGTAACATATCAATGTGTGTGTGTGAAGAACAATTACATTACACTGGCTAAGACGCAGCAAAGAACAATGGCATATGATCGCTCCAAAATTTCGTTGTAATGAGACAGCAACCCATTTCAGTTAGAAATGGTTCAGCACTTGAATCTCGATTATAGTATGTCGCAAGTTGTGAGTGGCTCCAGTCAATAGCATGGAAAGCAATGTTCATAGAACTATAGCACCATGGATGCTTGAATCCATTAAACTCCAGGATAAGCTATCCACACTGCAGAAGCACCACACCATTTAGCCATGGGAAGCTCTAGTCATTGTATAGGCCCCTTCAACATAACATCGTAGGAAAACTCAACGTTCGAGATAGTCTGAATCGTGTACAAAAATGAGGTGTTCATCCTCCACACCCTTCATCGAATCCTCACGAGTGAACAATCTGGAGGTCTCTGCATCAAATAGAGAACATACCATCACTTGAGTTTAATTGCAATAGCCAAATTCCTATGAGTTATCAATGCATCAACAAACAAATGGAAACTGGCATGAAAAAGAATGAAAGGAATATGTTATTATGTTTGTACTTTGCATATTAGAATCTTCCTGTTCTCTAGTCATGTGCAATATGATTGTTCCTGAAAGAACGGTGATGAATCCGCATATCTCAGAGGTTATGCTGCTGACATCCTGACCAGACCAATCCTGAAAGTAAATAATCAAGCTTATCACATCCTATTGTTCAACAAAAGAGAAAAGTTGAGGTATAACCAAAGGAATCAAAGAAAAATGAATCGATTCTCATACCTTAAACATTATTGCACTGGCAATTATTGTAAGAGTTGTGAACATTACATAATATACAGGAGAAACAATTGTAGCATTGAATGTGTCCAGAGCCTGAAATGGTTTAATAGTGAAATAAGCTCGAGATTTGATAAAAGCATTTGCGCTATACTTATATAGATATATCATACATTGATGATAAGAAAAGTTTATATCAATGGGAACCTAAAAAACCGTATCCATGGAGAAAAGATTAATGGAATTCTGTTGCAAGTCAGCATAAAAAGAATGTTTGAATCAGGATGTGGAAAGAAAAGCTCGCGAGACTAAGTGTAATTACATATATAGAGGATAGAACTGTTAACAACATTGTGTTTTATACCTATATGTAAAAATTTCAGTGGGTCTTATTTCAAGATCGATCTGTATCCAGTTCAAACTTCAAGTTTTTCCCAGTTCATACCTAAAAGTTGAATTTCAGAATGCTTGACCAAAAACCAACTAAATCAATTCTTTCCTGGACTCCTAACAATTGCAAAGCATCATTTAGCAATATGAATTACTTCACATCACAAATAGCTGAAATGCATCAAGACATGAAGTAGGGCCTTGTTTTGCTTTCTACATGACCAGCTGATTATGGTATGCATGAAAGAAGGGTTGTCACTTGCAAGCCGTCGCCTTATAGACAGTGTGAGTTATAGACAGTACTTATGAAAATAGAAACTAAGAAAAGAAATTGATAAACTCTTCCATGAACTGAAATTATTTTATGCATAAATTACTTTTCAGAAGTTCTATCGTATCAGCATCTTTAGACAAAGATTTTTAATTTGCGCATAAACTAAGTTTAGCATGCAGAAAAACTCATGTCATTTTTTCTTCTAATTTACATTTTTTAAGAGTGCTCATGGAGAAGTTAATCTAAATATATCTTTAATCTAATTCAAAAAACTCCCCACTTTTGCTCTAATTACCAAAACTAGAAGATCAGCCTTTTAATTGGTTTTCCTTAGTAAGAAACCATAAATTATGCATCAAATGCAGGCCAAGAGGCTTTGCCCCCAGGGAACAGCATTAAAATAAGACCATAAATCATGCATCAAATGCAGGCCAGAGAAGAAAATTTTCCCTTCCATATATGCAAAATAGAGCTTATAATCTTGGTCATAAGTTTCATCACTCACCCTATTAAGGTAATTCAACTGTGTAATAACACAGATTGTTGCCACGCTAAGAAAAAACCAAGTCTGAGGGTAAGCTATTTGACTGATTCCATCAAGTGTAAGCTTTATTGCAATCCCAATGGCTTTTATGCTCACAACCTGAAAATGTAATAAAATTAACGTACAAAGTAGCAAACAGTCAGCTAACCATTGCAATATTGAAACTTCGTCACAGAGACATAATTACCGTAAGTGAGCCAACTAATGAACAAATTCCCAGGTAAACCAGCATATTATTCTGTCCATAGCGAGGTTCAAAGTGTATGATCAAGACCAAAACTACTGAAACTGTTGCCATCACGTAAATCAGAAATGCTGCAGGAAAGAAAATTGGGGACAGAGAACATCTGTTAGGATATGATACAAGAATATAGGTATGTAACAAAGAGAAATTAAAACAGGATAAAATCCAACCTGGTTGAGTAGCCAGATCCCATATTTCTTGGACAGAACTTGGAGTCTGCTCCTGTGGTGCATGGATGACAATAACAATTGAGCCCACAATGCAGGACACACATCCCATCACGCCCATCTTAGGAAGCCGCTCCTTCAACAAGAAGTGCGACAAAACAGCGCTAGCGACCGACACTTCATATGTTAGTTCCACCATACTAATACAAAATTCACCAGAACTATCAAAATTGCATTTAAAGCCAAGAGTACCTAACTATAATACTAAGTGCACCAAGGGGAGTCACCAGAACTGCCGGAGCATAGATATAAGCCACAAAATTAGCAATTTCCCCAATAATCACTGCAAGCACATAGTTCAAGATCCAATCAAAATTCATTTCAAAACAGTAGATAACCTGAGTACAACCTCAGAGCAATAAATAAAGTTGCCACACTTACTCGTTACCATGCCAGCCCACCAAAGCGGCTCTAGCAGATAAGTATAACCACCAACTCCTGAAATTTTCAAAAATCAAAACATCAAAACCTGGATCACGAGCCAACAAACATACATGGATCTGATCTAAAACCCCATATACTACATAATGTCGATGCTTGATTACACACGGAAGAAAATCACAAAACAGTAACTTGTTAAACGGAGCCGAGCGATTGACAGTGAAAAAGGATAAATTGACCTGCACGAGTACCGCGTGCAGCAGCACGCTTGAGACCTTTCTTCTTCAAGATGAAGCTTGAACCGATGAATGCACTGGAACTCATCGCCAGTATCAACCCCTTGCAATTATCCGAAACCCCCATCTCTGTCATTCTCTCCGATCACTTCAACGTAACGATACACCCTAGAAGAAGAAACGACACACCCCGAGAACAAGAGAGATCAAAATTGATGAAACGCTGCGTTGCGTTGGTTCTGTTTTCAGAGGAGCAAGCTTGCTTAACGCGGCGTCGCTGAACACTCTTTCAAAGTCGCGAGACCCTTTAATTTTAATTAATAATAATAATATCGAGAGTGAGTGAGTCCTTGACTAAGCAGAAGTTTCCGGGCAGAGTAATCCCGTGCTTCGCGAGAAACTAGCCCTTACATGCGCCCGCTGCTGGTCCGTGCGATGTGATATTTACGTCTAATCCGAGATGCAACGTGTCGGATAAATATTGGTTCTACTCTATCTCTCTGACGCGCTTACATCACCAGTGATGACGTGGCTGATTCCATTCACACGCTACACGGATTGAGAAAGTGGGATTTTTTCACTCTTCTGTCATTGGCTGCGATTGGAAGGATTCGTTGTGATATTCTTGTCCTTTATCCGTTGCTGATAATAATGGATAATTATCTAATGAAAGTAAAACACTTCCACTATCTTCATTTTTTACGTCATTATTATTATTATTATTATTATTATTATTATTATTATTTTGGAATGTAATAGAATAAAACGTGTCTCTTTCACCTTAAATTTTTTGTAACATTATATTTGTTTTTTGCTATTAGTTTATGAAAATTAGAGAATTTAAAGATATACACGTCACTCGGCACAAATGATAAAATCTAGGATATTTTACATTAAAAACAAGTGTATTTAAACTCTCATGTGTTGTCATCATTATTACAAATATTCAGGCTATAAATTTAAGTAATACCATTTAAAATAAATAAAAATAATGATAAATAATATATATAGTGAAAAATGTAAAATATCATGAGTTGTGAGAGTGAGTATTTACGATTGTAACAATGAATAAGCATGGTTAATATCATGACAAGTAATGATACATGTAAGATTAATAATGGTGATATAAAACTATCAAAGTGATTAGTAGGAAATAACTATTATGCTCTAATCATATGGTATCAATATTATATGCTCTAATCATCATTGGGTAATTAGATATTAACATGGCGAGTTAACATTTAATAAGGAATTAGTTAAAGTTAATTCATGCAATTTAACTTAAGATAGCAGTGTTTTAGCTGCTTTTAATGATAATTAAACATTGTTTTTTAAACTCTTGGAGTATTTAAAATTCCAATAAAAATGTTGAAACAGTAGAAATGGATTAAAAAATCTAATCAAGCTTATAAACTTGGTCCAATAATTTAATGAGAAAAATCTTAGATTACATACATTACATTATTTGGTGTCCAAAAGGAAGCTTCCTTGTCTCTCTTACGTGGCATGCACGTGTAACATCACGCTTAAAATAAAATCATTATTTACTATTTTATTTTCTTTCTATTTTATCAGGGCTGAAATAATTCAGAAACAGACCCAAGGCCCAACCTAGATTAAGAAATCCCAAATGGCCCATTAAATAAAACCCTGACAACCTGGCACATTCTACATCAAACACACTATGACAATAAAATCAGGATTTTAATTTTTTAAAGAATAATATTAAAACGGTTAATATATTTCAACCATTTATTATCTACTAAAATATATTTCTAATTTGTCGAACAATTATAGTATATTTTAATTTTAATTTTTATGAAATAATTTTGTAATTATGTGTAACCTTAAAACAAATTTTTCTTTTAAAAAAAATTATTAAATGATTATAATTATGGTAAAAGTTTTATGGTAAGACTTAAGTCATACTTGATGAGAAGAAACTAGTTAAAATACAAATATTAAAGACCATGCATAAAAAAGAAAAATAACATAAAAAAAATTTTATAGATATAATTCTAAGGTTAATTTTGTTTTTAGTCTATTTGACATGAAATTAAATTTGTTTATATCTAAAATTTTAATATATTTATGTTTCTAAACTTAAAAATAAAATATGTATAGTCTTTTTAACTAGACTACACTAAAATTTTGAGTGTCTAACTCGTTTTATATTAATATTTAAATTGTTTATACGTTTAACATATTTTAAAATTAATATTTTATGAAAAACTTATTTTACAGATCAAAAAATTTAATACAATTGAGTTAATAATAAGTTGTGTTCTTAAGTTTTAATAGTTTTCTATATTTTAAAAATTTTGAACTATTAATATAGCGAATGAGCCAAAATTGTATTCTACTACTTTGTTATATTTCCTCATATTAAAAGTTTTGAACTTGTATAAAAAAAAAATATTTTTATACGACACAAGAAAGAAGTTCACTAAAAGAATTAGGAATAATTATTGAGATATTAGGAAAAGAGACTTACTTAGTCTTATTATATAAGTGTTGCTAAACTAACTAAATAATATAAGAGAATAACTTTAGTTTATAACTTTTTTTTTATATAAAATAAACTAATAACTTATTACAAACATTTTGAAAATGTTCACGCATCCTTTATAACTTTAATTTTGAGATTGATAAGTTGTACAACAACAAAAATTCAAATTTTATTCATCAATTATCAGTATAAATAAATAAAAGTTTATGATTCTTTATTTATGAAATTATCAAAATAATTACACGTTGTAATATATTGTTATTGTTATACAAATTAAAATAATATTACAAAAGTTAAGATAATAATATTACATTCAGACTAAGAATATATTTTCTAAATAAAATAAAATAAAATAAAAAGTTATCAATAAGGATAATATATGACTATAGTCATAATAAGATCTCAATAATCGTAGAGATATATTAAGTTACTGTTCTGAAATTTTAATTTTAAGAGCAATTGCTTCACGAAATTTTTATTCTCAAGATTGTATAGCAATTACTTTATTTAATTTAGATTGTTGACACTGATGTCAAAAAACCATTTAAGCCTATCATACTCTTAAGTTGTTTAACAAAGTTTATTATTAAAAATTCTTATATTAAATGACAAATTTTTTTGTAAATTTGTTAAAAAAATTTGTAAGAAAATACCTTTTTTTTACTATTTTTTTAAAAAATTTTAATTGATAAATAATTTTTTATTGATAATTATTTTTTATAAAATTCGTATAAAATTCACAAGTATTTTCTACAAAATTTATTGTGAAAAATGTTTTTATACTAAATATTTTGTAAAAAAATTGGTAGCAAATTCCTGCAAATTTTTTTTTATAACAAAATGTATAAGTATTTCCTACAAAAGAAAAATTAAAATAAAATTGGTAAGAAATATGAATTTTTCTATTAATGATTTGTTTAGATCTAATTATAATTTAGATAAAAAATTTGGATTTTCTAATTTTTTAAATTTATATAAATAAATTGAAAAATTGATTTTAAAAAATTGTAAAAATATAGATAAAAGAAAAATTTTACAGGATCATGCTGAAGAGGAGAAGTTTAACCTATTTAAAATATGAATTAAATCACACCAAACAAGTGGATATTTGCGTCAAATGTTTCATTTAACAGCTTTGAATGAAAGCAATCATTTTTCCACTGAATTGTGAAATGTTTCAATAACTTTGCAGATTGGAACCAAAACTATGACTCTCATCTATCTGCTCTGTGTCATCCTTTTGAGAGGTTAAGCTTCTTCTTCTACATTTTTTATTCTCACACTTTTGTTATGTATAAAAAATATAAAATCAGAACACATTTTCTCAATAGTAGTTTAGCACACTGCAGAAAAACCATTATGCTTTTAATGAAATTTAGTGTGTGAAGAAAATAAGTCCTTTTTTTTTTAGATTTTTTAGTGTCTAAAATTTGTGTATTTCTTATTATTAATTTGAACAAAGTTATTGTTATAAGGAAAACATTTTTTTTTTAAACTTATGCAAAAACATCTTTATATAATTGATTTTATTTGTTTGTGTATTTTAAATGTAAAAAGCATATAAAAATATGCATTATTTTTAGATATTGATTCCGTCAATATGATATTATATTTTAAAATTTTATTTTGTATGCTATTTAATAATTATGATTTTGTTGATAGATATTCAATCACAATTCTGGAATATTGAAATTAGTACAGTCGGTATCAATGCACAATCTGATTTTTTCTAAAAAAAAAAAGTACTTTTTCTAAAGGAATAATAGATTTTATCGTTTTCAAATTAAGAAGTTTTTCTAATTTATACAATTAGATTAAAGTTAAACAAATTATCATATTTTCAATTTTTATTATTTTAAAAAATCTCATTCATGTTGATGTTATCGAGCAATTAACTGCAAAAAAAATGTTTTATTCTAAATAAAAGAAAAAATTGTTTACATGCCAAAAGAATTACAAATTGTTTATGAACGAATTCACTTTATTTATTTATTTTTTTTTATCGTCAAACATTTGTCTTCTCTTCTTTTGAAGTATCTATAACATTTGTTTTATATTTGTCTTCCCTATTTTTTAAGTATCTATGTCGGTGACTTTCTGAATTGAAACGTTTTATAGAGAAACCAAAACATGATTATTTTTTCATGTCATGAAAACCAACAAAATTAATTTTAAATCATTTGAAAAGGTAAAAAAAAAAAACAATAATCTAATGCAATAAATGAATAATTCAATTTCCTTTGTTGGAATACGCAGACATTAAATGGTAATGATTTGAATTAAAAACAGCCATTTATTAATTTTTGTACACATTATTACTGCACTTATAAAACAGTAGTTTTCCTTAATTCAAGTGTAAATTCATATTGTTAACGTTGAAGTTCTTTCTCCCATTTTCGTCTGTCTCTCTTTATTCTCTGTAATCAAATTATTGAATGTTTAAAACAAAACACATGAATCTCATATTTTTGGTTTGTGCCTTCCTTTTCACAGGTTTGTGTTTTTTCTAACGTATTTACCCTTTCTGTCATGGACATTGATGTTACAAACACTAATCTCATATTTTTATTTTTAAAAATCTCATTCATGTTAATGTTAATGAAAATCTGATAATATATGAACTAAAATATCTCGTTTGCTGCTACTACAGGCTTTGAAGTCGATGCATTATCCTATGATTATTCTGCAAGTATTGAAGTAAGTATTTATGTTTTGGAAGCTGTTTGTCATTACAAAAATTAAAGTTCTTTTCTTTTCTTACTTCTAAACTTGTGTTAAATTTTTACATCGACCAAAAATAAATCGAATTTATAATATATGAATAGATTGAAATTTTATTTTACAAGACGATCGATCTTTTAAAGTTAAATTAGACTTAAAATTTATTTTTTAACGAGTTACACATAATTTTAATTTCAGTGTCTTAGGCATCCATTGAAACCTCAATACAACGGAGGAATAATCCAAAATCCAGAACTAAATCATGGACTTAGAGGATGGAATTCATTTAGGAATGCAAAAATAGAACACAGAGAATCATCAGGCAACAAATATGTGGTAGCACGTAGCAGAAAACATGCACATGACAGTGTCTCCCAAAAGATTTCTATTGAAAAGGACAAACATTATACATTGTCTGGTAAAATTTGTTCCAAACTTTATAACCTATGCATTGTTTTCCCCGTTTACAAGTTCATTGGTATATATTCCTACCATGTACCATAATTTCATGTCGCTTTTTTGAGATGTTTCAAAACAGACAATACTTCTATGATAATTAATTCGATGCGAGATTATTAGGTGCGGTAGGAATAATACACATGAAAGATTGATAACCCTAGTGCATTATTCTTTACTCATGGTTATGGGGTTAAATTATGCAGCTTGGATACAAGTAAGTGAAGGCAATGTCCCTGTAATTGCAATGGTGAAGACAAGCACAAAAGACAACTTTGCTGGTGCCATTTTTGCTGAGAGTAATTGTTGGTCTATGCTTAAAGGTGGTTTCACAGCTCAAGAATCAGGACCAGCAGAGCTCTATTTTGAGGTACTAGTTCCCATGGCTTTTTATGAATGTGTTTATGTAAAATTTTCACAAAACCTTCCCATAAAATGAAAAGTAAGAGATTTCTTTTGTTTTATTTTATGGAAGTAACTTAGTTTGTAATTTCTACAATTGTTGAACTCATGAAAGTCATGAACTATGTAGGGCAATAATACCTCTGTCGAAATATGGATAGACAACGTTTCCTTGCAACCATTCACCGAGAAAGAATGGAGTTCTCATCAAGATCAGAGCATTGAGAAGGTAAATATTAATAAAAGATGTATATTTTGACATTCTCTTTCTTATTAGATGGTTTAACCATTTTCAAAATTTAGAAACTGGTGAATTTTAATCGAAAAGGAAAATTTTTATTAATGTTTTTTTATCATAAAAAAAAACTAAAAGACTTAAAACAAACTTAAAATTAAGATATTTTATCATAATTTTATTTAAAAATTATTTTCTGAATTTTTCCAAAACCCAAAATAATTAATACTGAAAAAGATAAATTTCAAGATTTCTTTTAGATGTCTAGAACAATTAATGTTAACAAAATCGTAAAAGTTCCGTATATAATTCTAATCTCAAAGTAAAATGATTTTTTTATTACTAAATTTTAAGTAATTTTTTATTTTTTTATTTTACCATTTTTAATATTCTAAAATCACTTATAACGACTTATGAAAAAGTAGATTTAATAGTTAAAATACAATTATCTTAAAAACAAATTATTAACTTTGATTTGGATTTGGCAGAATCGCAAGAGTAAGGTATTGATCCTCGCACACGATGAAGAAGGAAAGGCATTACGAAATGCAGAGATATCTTTTGAAATGAAGAAGCCAAGTTTTCCGTTTGGGAGTTCCATGAACAAATTCATCCTAGACAATGCATTATACCAAAACTGGTTCACCTCCAGATTCACAGTGACAACGTTTGAAAACGAAATGAAATGGTACAGCACCGAGAGCGTGCAAGGTAAGGAAGACTACACGGTTGCTGATGCTATGTTGCAGTTTGCCAAGAACCACAACATAGATGTTCGAGGCCACAACATATTTTGGGATGATCCTAGGTACCAACCTGGTTGGGTTCCCTCACTGTCGCCGAACCAACTCTCTTCTGCCACAGAAAACAGGGTCAAATCTGTCGTGTCAAGATACAAGGACAAGGTTATTGCATGGGACGTTGTTAATGAAAATCTACACTTTTCGTTCTTCGAGAGTAAACTCGGACAAGACTTTTCAGGCAAAATCTTCGAAGAGGTTCATAATGTTGATGAACGAACCACTTTGTTTCTGAATGATTATAACACCATTGAGAACAACAGAGATGGTGTCTCAAACCCAGCAAGGTACGTGCAGAAGATTAAAGAAATTCAGAGTTTTCAGAGGAATAGTGGAATCGGTTTGGGAATTGGGTTGGAGTCCCACTTCACCGATGTGGGGATTAATTTTCCATACGTGAGATCATCTTTAGATTATCTTGGTGCCACTCGTTTGCCGATTTGGATCACAGAATTTGACGTTGAAAGTCAACCTAAACAGGTAAAACTCAACTTATCTTCGTGCAATCTTATTAGTTCATTTCACGGTTGAAACGCGTTTCATGATAATATTTAAATTGTTCAAGAAAGTTTATTAAGAAAGATTCTAACTTAGCTCTGATACCATGTTAAAAGTGAATTTTTAAGTCTAACTCAACCTCATTATATAAAACCGACTTATAAGCTGAGGATTGCATCCACTTAGTGAATTGACCTTATCTCTTATCGGTTCATTTCACGATTCAAATGCGTTTTATAATAATATTTTAATTGTCCAAAAAAATTTGTTAGGATAGACTCTAATTTGGATTTTTAAGCCTAACTCAATCCCCACAAAACCGACATGTAAAGTGAGGATTGTATCCACTTATATATTATGAATTGACTTTATCTTGGAGACGTCCAACATAATATACTTTATTTTTATGTTAGTTGAGAAATGCGTGTGATTCATTAAACCATTGAGTTCCATAATGAATATTTATTAGTTTTTCACCCATTATTTGTGCAGGTACAATACTTTGAGCTTGCTCTTAAAGAGCTACATAGCCACCCTATGGTTAAAGGTATTGTGATGTGGACAGCATGGTCACCACAAGGTTGCTACAGAATTTGTTTAGTGGACAACAATTTCAAGAATTTAGCAGCAGGGAACGTTGTGGACAAGTTTCTTTCTCAGTGGAAATCAAAGAAATTTTCTGGAGTAACAGATAAAAATGGATACCTTGAGCTTTCTCTTTTTCATGGTGATTATGAAATGAAGACAAGTCACCCTGTCAAAAACAATTTCACTTTCACACAGCTCCTAAAAGTATCTCCCCAAAATGAATCAAACAAAATGAAACAAGTTGTAAAGCTTTATATGAAGTAAGTAATTACTTTTTGCATATTAGATTTTTAGGTTATAATGTAAGTTAATAAAACATATAATGAAAAAGAGAAAAGTTCTCGTATCACTTTTTTTATGTTGTGTGTTTAGAATTTATGATTTAGGGTTTATGGTTTGTATTAACAAATTGTCAATTGTAATAACATAGCATTGTCATCGAGAGTACGTATCATATAGTTGTTATAATAAAGTAAAAATAACAAGAAATTTAATTTTTTTTATCAATTTTCATGTGTAAATCAACTAAAGCTTAGTTGAATTCAGATAGATTTTTATATAGGTTGAATGATTTCGAACATGAAAAAATCTTAAATAATAGATATCAAACTTAATTTAATCTTATAAAGTTGATCTGTAAAAAATTTTACAAGAAAATATTTAAATAATAAAAAATAATTAATTATTATATTAATTAATTTAGATATCGATTTATTATTAGTGTTATAAATTGACATCCCTTAGCACTTATTTCGGAATACAAGTTATACTTTATAAAATATGGTATAATAATTTTTCAATTAAAATTAAAATTATATATATATATATATATATATTATTTTTAATCGGTCCAGGCCCACTTCAAGATTCAGCAATCCGAAGTGAACAAAACAAATGGCCCAAGGCCAGCTTGTAGATTCAGCAATCCGAAATGGCCCACTACTTAAAACCTTGACAACCTGGCACGCTAAGGATCACACACAACATGAGAACAAAATCACGAATATACTTTTTAAAACCAATTTCATAAAGTCGTTAGTTAATACTTTAATAATTAATATTATAATTAAATATAAATTAATATAATAAATTAAATGACTATTTAAATCCTTTTTACTAATTACAATTTTTATTTCATTCTTTAAATAAATCCATGGTTTGTTATTTATTAAAATATACTTCTTAATTTCTATAGTAGATATTTAATGTAATCACGACTCCCTTGCTACTTCTTGTTTTGCTGTGTGACAAGGGTGACAATAGTTAGAGCCGTGGTAGAAAAAAAATTTATATTTTTTTATTATAATACGTGTGGCTTAGATGGTATACTATTCATGGAAGTAATATTGGTCTCTCCTATAATATTGTAAGAACATATCTTAATAAGATATTTTTCTAATATATAAATCCCAAAATAGAATCAGTATACAACATTATGTGTAAATTATATTTTTACTAAGGTTTTCATTAAAATGTTTTAGACAATTAAGTAATCAATTTTTTTTCTATATTTTGACAACTTTGTCCTATAATATGAGATGATATCTTTCAAGTAGTTTTTCAATTTTTTATTTTTTTATATTTAAAAATTATTTAAAATATGTCATTTTAAATTATAAAAAGAAATTATCACAATTTAGTTGTTAAAATATCATTGTTATATTATAAAACATGCATAGTTTTTCTTTGAATATTATTTATCATGTTTTAAAATGAAAAAAATGGATAGCCTACAACCATTATTCTTCATTTGTGACTGTAGCTTGAAATTATGCGGCTTTGGTACAAGTGATCAAGGAAAACCTATGGAGTATTACAATATTATTCACTTTGAATTTTGAAGTTTAGAGTTTTATTACATTTTTTTAAATTGCTCTAAAAATTAAAAGAAAATATTTAAATTATATTTTATTAAAGAAATTTATTAGAATAAATTAAGAAAATTGACCGAAGTATAAATTATTTATATAAGAAATGTAATATACTTTTAACATTAAATCTCAAATTTTGAAATGTAACTCAAAAGACCTATATCTATTAATTTTGAAATTTGAAAACTATAAAAATAACAAATTTTAATTCTAATTTTAAGTAAAAATATTAAAAAAATATATATATTTTTTATATGATGATCAATTGAGTAAATGGGAAGTGAAGGATAATTTTATTTTATAGAAGTTATAAATTTGTAGTTTCTAGTTTTTCTTTTCTTTTCCAATTCATGAACGTTATATAGGACAATAATTCTTTCGTATGTCCAATTTAGGATAGACAGTGTTTCTTTGCAACCATTCACAAATAAGGAATCGAAGTCACATCAAGATCAAACCATTCAAAAGGTATATTACTTGAATAAATGTAAGAAAAATATTTATCAAAACATGTTTTTTTTTTTTTTTTTCTATATACTTTATCTTATTAGGTGGAATCCATGTGAATCTTATAAGTGAATTTTCTAGTAAGTCACATGAATTTTAGTTAACAAGAAAAAAGATATCTTCTGTACAATTTTATGCTGCATTTAATTACCATTGGAGAATTAATTATTCAATAATGACACAAGTTAGATATTTCTTACAAAATAAATCTTCAGTAACTCAAAATCAATATTGATTATTATAATTACTCTAATATTCAGCATGTCTTGCACTAGCTTTTAGTTTTAAGTTTTTAATTGGATTCATCGTTCCAAATTCAAAGAGAATCAATTATATTGCGTATTGTTCTTCCTCTTGTTCCTTGTTTATTGTCTTACTCTTACGTTTTAACTTCACGTGCCACATTCTTATTAGTCAAAACAAAGTTGTTATTTGAGAATGCCGTGTTTTCGTAGCAATTAAAAAATTTTCACCGATAACAGAATTTAATAATTTAGATTGAAGTTTTTTCTAGTTTCAATAATATATATATAAATAAGAAAATTTTTTAGTGAACTCAAGCAGGTTTTGCCTCCAATCTCACATGTCAAATAATTAAAACTCAGAAAAGGTTGGTCCCACATCGGAATTGAAGTTTTTGCGTACTCTTATAACGTGCGTTTTGTTAAGGATAACCTTAGTTTTATCTTCATACTTTCAACTTCTTTTCTTATAAAAACATAAGAGAAAACAATAAATTGACATTCCTATATCAATATGCAGTTATTTGCAAATACAAGTTACATCTTTTCAAAAGACAGAATTTAATGCTAATTAAATTAATTGCGATGTAAATTATTATTTAAAAATTAAGACGAAATTAAGCTAAACAAGTTTTAAATTAAGTGGATGGCCTGACAAAGATTTGAAAATCAGTCCCATTTTGTTATTGTTAACTATGACCACACATTAATGGATTTTGTTACCATGATTTTCGATGACCACTCATAATCAAAGAACCACTATCTCTACCTACGCCTTTCGGCTTGGTCTCTGAGAAACTAAAAACAGCCACAACAATCATGGCCTAATATGTTGTTCATTCTAGTCTCCATCTCTTCATTTATTTTCTTCCGATTTCTTAATCTCACAACATAACTTTCTGAGGAAACATGTTAATATATAATGGATCAGAAGAAAGGATAAGAGATATAATATATAATATACAATGTGACAGCTGGCAAGAGTCAATGATCAGTAATACACGAGCTCAACTACGCACCAGTCCACTTTTTTGCTTTGACTCTTCCAGTGGCCATTTAATTGCAACACGTGGCAGGTGTTGGATTTTTTTAATAATTTTCTGATTTCTGCTTTTTGTGAAATTTCATTTATTGTTCTTCTCTTTAGCCTTCAATTCGTTCACCAATTTCCTGAGAGGAAAGAGGGGCCTTTGCCTTTGGGAGAGGAAGAAAGGGGGCATGTTCTTTTCTGTCATATCTCTCTCTCTCTCTGATCAGACAGACACAGTCAGAAACACGTATAATACACATAGATGAATGAAGTAGTAGAGAAATTCTCACTCTTTCTCTCTCTCTCGAATTATTGCTCCAAACCCATTCAGAGTACAGATGGATCTTCGATCATAGAGGTTTCAGCAGCTGGAATCTGCACTTGCACCATGTGTGTTTCCACTGCCACCACTGTAGTAGTTAATATATTATTATTTTCTACATAGACATTCAAGTCCTGTGAAGCAAGAAAAAAAAATAAATTGGAGGAAGTGTTAAAACTTTCTCAGCCACCATCATTCCATTCAAATGGGTGTTGCAGTTGCAATGATTCTAAAGAGAAGAGTGCTGGATCCCACCTCGGCCAAGCTCTGAGAGTGCTAAATTCCACGAGTGTGAGCAACCCAAGAAACAAGAAAGTAAGTATAAAATTACATGCATGGTTGGTTTTTGTTTATGCCAGAATGGATCAAATACAAATATAAAATAGATTAGATTACAGAGATAAAAAAGAAAAGAAAAGAAAGAACAGTACTTGTTTTTGTTTGCTTGCAAAGTTGTTCACTTTTGTTTAATAATGTTGCAGCAGTGTGGGAATATATAAATCATAGAGAGAAGAAAAGAATGGTTATTTGTGGTGTGCGGGTACTGGGATGATTTCACGTGAGAGTTCTGGCAGTGTGTCCGTGAGTGTTGCGAGTGTGGAGGAGTTTCGAGAAAGCAAGGGCAACCCCAGCAAAGGCAAGGACTTTAACAACGGTAGGTGTGTTCAATTTGATGGATCCCTTGAGTTTCCAAACAGAGCTCTCTCTTCCATTATTGTTTCCACTGCTATGGTTATTGCTTCATAGTTCAAACTTCAATCTCATTTCAAGTTTTTGGGTTAGATGAGTAGTTGAGGACTCTACTCTACTCTTCTACTCTACTCAGGTCTACCACAAGAATGTCATGACACACGAGTGGATCATAGAAAGAGAGGGTTTTGTCAATGTCAATGGTAGATCTGAAGACTTAAAAGTGAGTGAGTGAAACAGCTAAGAAAACCAAAGATCTGTCTCAACTTCAACCGTTTTTCAGCTGTAATTTATGTACGTCAGTTAACTGTTAAACCTCAAATGCATTAAAGTCTTCAATGGCTCTCGTAATGGGAAACCAAAACAGTTGAAATTGGAAGTCCTCGCTTGCAACTTCAACTGTGGTTGGTCGGTCCCTAACATGGAGAGATCCTATGTTTTTGTTTTTCTCTGTGTCTCCGTGCTTTGTCTCTTCCTGTCCGAACCCACCAGAGCAGAAGACGATTCCCGACCACTACTCGCTCTCAAATCCTCCATTGACGTTCTCCACAAGCTCCCATGGCGGCAAGGAGCCGACGTGTGCACCTGGGAAGGGGTAAAAGACTGCTTCAACGGAAGAGTCAGAAAGCTCGTTCTGGAACACTCCAACCTAACGGGTTCTCTGGATGCCAAGATCTTGAACCGTTTGGACCAGCTCCGAGTCCTCAGCTTCAAAGGAAACTCACTCTCCGGCCAAGTCCCTGACCTCTCCGCCTTGATCAACCTCAAATCGATTTTCCTCAACGACAACAACTTCTCCGGCGAGTTCCCCTCCTCGGTCGCGCTGCTCCACCGCGTCAAGGTCATTGTCCTATCGCAGAACCACATCACCGGCGACATTCCACCGTCGCTACTCAATCTCCGGCGACTCTACATCCTCTACCTCGAAGACAACGCTTTCACGGGAAGCATCCCGGCTTTCAACCAAACCAGCCTCAGGTATTTCAACGTCTCCAACAACCGACTCTCCGGCGAGATTCCGGTGACCGCCGCACTGATCCGGTTCAATGCGTCGTCGTTTTCAGGCAACCCGGGGCTCTGCGGGGAGAACATCCTCCAACCGTGCAAAAACGGCACCGCTCCGTCGGCGCCGCCGATAAGCCCCAGCTATCCGCTGATCCCGGGAGGCGCCGCGACGGCGCCGACATCATCGAACCGCACCAAACTGATAAAGATAATCGGAGGGTGCGTTGGTGGCGTTGTTTTCATACTGCTGTGCATGGCTGTGGTGTGGGCGATTTGCAGGAAGCGGAAGACGAGGGTTGGTTCCGGAACGAGGAGCAAGGGCGGTGCTGACGTGGCAGAGGGGGAGGCTGGTGCGGCGGGCAGTACCGGCGGTGGCGGCGGCGGCGAGGGTGGGGACAGTAACAAACAAGGTGGTTTTGCGTGGGAAGGTGAGGGTCTAGGGAAGCTGGTGTTCTGCGGAGGAGGTGATCGCGAGATGAGTTATAGTTTAGAAGATTTGCTGAAGGCTTCGGCGGAGACTTTGGGGAGGGGTATTATCGGAAGTACATATAAAGCAGTTATGGAATCAGGGTTCATTGTTACTGTTAAGAGGTTGAAGGATGCAAGATACCCTGGTTTGGAAGAATTCAGAGCTCACATTCATGTTCTTGGGAGGCTCACTCACCCTAACCTGGTCCCACTCAGGGCCTATTTTCAGGCTAAGGAAGAACGTCTTCTCGTTTATGATTACTTCCCCAATGGAAGCCTCTTCTCCCTTATTCACGGTATCTATCTCCCACTTAACTTCCATTACACTCATTCCTCCATAACCAATACCACTCTCAACTTAACTTCATTATTATCATTCTAAAAATAACCCATTTGTCTCACAGGTGTTTGTATAATTGCTCGATTGAAAATTGTGACATGTCTCTATGATTGGTTTAGTGTGAATTTGAATGATAAAACTATTATTATAAGAATGCAGTTTTGTGCTGAAAAGGGGGGCTGAGAGGGACCTAAAAGATGATTATCTTTTAATAATGGGGCCTCCAATTATGCCTCTGCACTAAACTAAATCTTTCCCTCTCCCTCAGATTTAGTTAAATAAAGACAAAGGTTGCTGCTTTCCCTGTCAACTGTTTGATGTAATTTCAGACTTTATAAATACGTGTGTGCTCTTAAATTGACAACTCATTTATAGCGTGACCCCCATGTTAGTGTTGTCGCACTCCACCATGGGAAAGATTACACAGAGTGGAATTCTTGTTTTACTGTGCTGCCATGTACTTCTACAGTGATCTCATATCCACTTTAATCGGTGTCAATTATTTTTTTTTTCTATAGGAATTAGTCGGTGTTAAATTAGGTCATACAGATGTTTTAAATCTCATAATTCATTTATAAATTCTCCCCCCTCTCTTCCAGAGTCTATCTATCTAGCTATCAGGTCAACACTTTCTGCTCCCACCTACCAATGGGATTCATAGATGGTAGAAAGAAAGTGGTTAGAACTCAGAACGTTAGAACGTTCCCGTGTTTTATTCTTTTCAAGATTGTTCTGTATTTAAAATGAAATAACAGTTGAATTCCCTTCATTATGGATTTCAACATTAAGGATTTAGGTTACACGTCGATCTTGAGCATCGCAAATTAGATCTTTTTGTTTTGGAATTGCCCCTTCAAAAACTTAGGAGCCAGCACCAATCCCCTTTCTAGAATCCCTAATCCTTTTGTGGGAATTCTTTTCAAATACGAAGGAAGATGCTGGATGAACAACAGTGTTCGCAACTGTCTAAACTATAAAAGCGGTTACATTATTCTGTGGATATATGAAGATAAGTGTTATCTTCACTGGACGATGTAAAAAGTTGAGCATCTGAGAGAAAAAGTTTAAGCTTTATTATTTCTAGGGAACAGCCCCAATTTCAATTCTATAAGAACAAGATAATATGCTTTCTTGAAGAGCATTTAACAAATCAAGAAGTCAGCTTTTCTTTATTGTGGAACCATAGTATCCAAGGATAAAAAGTAGTCCATCATTTCAATTGTCATTTTTCCTGGATCTTCACGTGTATGTCTGCAGGCTTGAAACTATTGTTTTTCTCCTCACATGCACTGTGCTGCTTTATTTTCTAAGCAAATCGTTGTGAACCTCACTCAGTCTTCATGCAATTACAGTGTTCCATCACTTATATAATTTCCAAATGCTAAGAACTAAACTGAAAATTTATGCATCTTAACATCACTATCAAACCAATGATTGACAGAAGAGTTGTTGCTATAATGCAGGATCAAAAACATCTGGCGGAGGAAAACCTCTTCACTGGACATCCTGCCTTAAGATTGCCGAAGATCTAGCAACAGGTCTGCTCTATATCCACCAGAACCCCGGCATGACACATGGAAACCTTAAATCTTCTAATGTGTTGCTTGGCTCTGATTTTGAGTCATGTCTTACTGATTACGGTCTCACTGTTTTCCTAAACCCTGACTCAATGGACGAGCCAAGTGCCACATCTTTATTCTACAGAGCACCCGAATGCCGCAACTTTCAAAGGTCACAAACTCAACCAGCTGATGTATACAGCTTTGGGGTCCTTGTTCTAGAGCTTTTAACAGGGAAAACACCCTTCCAAGACCTTGTTCAGACGTATGGTTCAGACATACCTAAGTGGGTCCGGTCGGTGCGCGAAGAAGAGACTGAGTCCGGTGATGATCCTGCCTCAGGCAATGAAGCATCAGAAGAGAAGCTTCAGGCTCTTCTGAACATTGCCATGGCATGTGTTTCACTGGTGCCGGAGAACAGACCTACAATGAGAGAGGTTTTAAAGATGATAAGAGATGCAAGAGGAGAGGCGCATGTTTCATCTAACAGTAGTGATCACTCTCCTGGTAGATGGTCAGATACTGTTCAAAGCTTTCCCAGGGAAGAACACCAGAGCATATGATTGGTAACTTTTTTGATAGCTTCATAGTTTGAAACTATGCATTCTGATTTTTCCTGAATTGGTCATTGATTCCATGCATAAACTAGGTGATACGAAAATCATGCGGTAAAGACCTACGTTTTAATCTCTTGCTTTGTGAGTAAATGCATTTTAAAAGGTAATCAATGGATTCATTTGTAGAGTCAGCAGAGATTCACCTTGTCTAAGATTTGCAGGACAGTTATTTTAGTTTAGATAAGTTCTTTTTCAAAAGTTAGTCTTGTAAAACAAACTTTCCCATAAAAACATGGGGTTCAGATTAGTTTAGACCCGTAACTAAGTTAATTATTTCAAATTGAACTCTACTAACTTTTTATCTCATGGAACATTGATGCTAAAATGTAACTTTGCCTTTTTGGTGCAAGCATAAATATGTCAGTCCCGAATTGATGGTTGTGACTTGTGAGGTTGTCGATAAACGGGTTTGGAATTTTTAGAAAACTAGCAACCATGGGAGTGTTGCATTGCACCAATATTTTCAAATTTGGATAAAGTAAAAAATTCATATATTAGAAAAAAATACCCAATATTACAAGGTATGTATTTTCATTAATTAATAGTTTTAAGTTGAAGTTAAAATTCTTGTACACAAAATTGTATAATTAGTTCTTTTTAAGTAAAGTATAAAACATGTGTTCCTGCAAAGAACAAATAAGAGATGTCAGATACGAATATCACTTTACCTCAATCTGCAATCTCTCTAGTAAGCTTTCTTCTGGCTTGCATATGCTATCTGCTGGTGTCCCGGCTTGGATCGACTTGGACCCGGAAGGGGTTACCTGCGGAGGAGACTCCAAGTCAACTAAGAATGATCAGAAAGTCAAATCTTCGTGATTAAGGGATTAATGAATGCGTACTTTTAATTCGTGGGATCCAAGCATATTTATAGATTATTAATTATGTCTGGCCACGTCATGGACTAAGCTTTTGACTGGACTGCATATGGGCTTGGGCCAAGCCCAGGCCCCACAGTTTGGTTATTGTGGGTCCCAGGGTCTTGGTTGGTAGTGTTTTAGGTTTATCAAGTTCTCGTTCGATTTTCTTAAGTTAGCGGCTTATACCACTTACTATTGATTGTTTGATATATATGATTATCGTTTGCGTCCTTAAGGGGCTATGTAGGCGAATCTCATGGTTGTAGTCAGATTAGGCCTCCTAGGTGTAGTACACTAATTCTCCAGTATGTGCTGGTGTATCTATAGCACCAAAGGATGATAAATGTTAGTGTGTTTTGTTAGGCCGTCTAGGTGTAATATAATATGAAAGCACATGTTTTATTTCTCAAGCACAGTTTAATTATTGTAAAAGAAAATAAATTTAACAACACTCAAGACATTACTACCCGTTGATGCAATTTAACTAATTGGTTAACCTTTCAATTTATTACAATATGTGATTAGAAATTGGTCCACTTTAAATAAGAACGAACGGTAGAATTTGAAGCTTCAGAAAGAAGGGTGAAGTACGTGGTGCTCTGGAGGTAGCTAAACTAATTAAATTGCAAAATATAAATTATAAACGTGAAAATGTAGGGTATGTTTGATTCTTTTCTCATCTTTAAAGATGTGTTTTTTTATTATACATTCCATTAAACTGTGTTTTAAAAAATTGAAGTTTGAAAACTTTGCAATTGAAAGTAGTTTTTATTTAACTGCGTGTGATGATTTTTTATAGATGGGAGAAGAAAAGTGAGAAAAAAGCAGTGATGAGTTTGATGTGACCAGAAAAAAGAAAGAATGGAGGACATGTCTTTGAAGTGGGTCACCAATCACTAACCTGGAGAATTAATTAAGTCACAACTAATCAAATCACAACTTCGTCATAATCCACTAATTGCAGTTTGGTGTAAAGCTCAATTGCCCTAAACAATGCCAATTACACTCTTTTTTACTTTCTTCATGCTTCATTAGTCTGAATCCAATAATAATAATAATAATATTATTATTATTATTATTTCCTCATTTTTATGGGATGCAATTAACAAGGATGAAGGGTAAATGAATAATTAACAATTTTTTTAAAAATAGGATTAGACTTTAATTGAAATAAATAAGTCATAGCCGTCAAATATTCCCAGAGACTTTAGCTTAATATGATGATACCAGGTCAAAGTTTTTGTTTAAGATTTAGTTAGATCTATTTTAAGATTTCAACTTAATTGATATGCACCACTCATATAATTACAAATTATCAGTTTTCAGCAATTAATAAATCATTATGTAATTGAAAATTATTTAAATCCTTTGTAATAACTTCTATAAGAGAATATTTGTAAATTTCCAATTTTTTACATTTTCTAACCACCACGGCTTACAATTATTTTTGTATATATTAGTTTTGATATTATAATATTGAATCATTATAAAAGGATTTTGTAATATATTATATACAGGATTTTGAATGTATTTTTCTGTTTTTTTTTAACTTTAAATAACATACTAAAAACGTGGATTAAATATAATTTAAGTCCAAACAAATATTTTTCTTTCTCATTTTTGTCTGTCTGTGTAACTTTTTAGTTATTTTTCAATCTTTGATAGTTGAGTTAGTATCGTTATAATCCTTGTAATTAATTTAGTATAAAAAATACAAAACAACTATATTATATTTAAGTTAATTATTCAGTTAAGTGATATACTTAATATTTTTGCGAAGAAGACAACCACTTATAATATTTTAATATACTACTGGATTAAATTAAGAAATAAAAAAATTAGTTATCTTAATTTGAAATATTTTTTGTTGTTTTAATTTCTATAATGAATAATTTTTTATTTATTTATGAAGATGACTAAAAATAAAGATAAAAAACGATAGGGATCTAAAACTAATAATAAATAACTTTTCATAGGACTAAGAAAAAGTTAGATTTATAGATACTAAAATTACATTTCAAAAATATTTTTATCTTATGTGGATTTAAATTTTTTTTACGATTGATGTTTTCTTTCCAAGCAAATTAATTGATAGAAATATATTTTAAAATTAACTAGTGATATATATATATATATATATATATATATATATATATATATATATATATATATTATACTTAACTGTTCATATTAAATTTTAAAGGTATTTATAAAATAATGATTTTAAATAGTGTTAAATTTTATAGTAATTTGTATGAAATTAAAAGTACTAATTTTATTTATTTATGTTTCAAAATCATATATGTCAAATAAAATTAAACAAATACAACACTAGTCAAAATTGATGTGTTATTTATATAACAATTTTTTATACATCATTATTACGACTATCTATCTCCATCACGTGATGAATATTTCACGATCTTCTCTCTTTCTATTCTTATTATTAAAAATTTATGTATGAATACTATTTCAGAATTATTAAAAAATATAAAATCGTGAATACAAATTATTAAGTGAAAAAATCTAAAAAAACTGTATTTTTTAAATAATTTTATTCAATGATAGAATGACAATATTTAGGCATAATATGTCAAAGTTAACTTGTACTGTTTATCGATAATTGAAGTTTCACCTTAATAACTCGTAAAAAACTTAAATACAAAAAAAATCCATAAAGTAAATTTTTTTAATGAAAAATAGTATACAAACAATACTCATATCATATCTATCAAATTTAATATTCTTATTGTTTCTAACATCAATGTTAAATTCAACGTACTTACTTAAAGCATATGATTCATGTTCCCAAAACAAAGAATTTATCGGAGTAAGAATATTAAACTTTGAATAAAAATTATTTCATTTCTTATTATAATTTTATTTGTCATCCTAACAAAAAAAGAAAACAGCATACAATATCACCGTTGATTATATTTACTATGAAAATTTAAATTAATTTAATTTTAACAACAACTGAACCACCATAATGGTATCATTTATCTTAATTTCCATCTTAGGTTGCTTTGAATACAAATGAAGCAAAAGCAAAGCATTGCTCCAAAGTAGCCTTCTAGAATCATCTTCAGGCCATCAACTTTTGCTCTTGCTAAAACCAATTCTTTTGTGGAGCTTGCGTTTTGCATACGAAATTTATTTATTAATATATTTCTCCTATGGATTAGATTCACTCGCAGCAACTTTTATTTTTTTAAAATAGAACTTGTAATTTTCTTATAAAAATCACTAATACTACAATTACTTGCATGATAAAATAAAAGAGAACGATATTAAAATACATAAAAATACATTATTTTATATATTTTAAAAACATTTCCACCATTTTTTATATATATATTTTTTCATTTTTGGCTGGTGTTATTAAAATCCTTCTTTTTTCCTCATTGTTTTAAACTTTTTTTAATTAAAATTATGTTTAATAGAACTTGCTAAAAACTTAAAATTGAGTTGAAAATCAAAAGGTGGTAGGTAAAAGCTGTTTAGTTAGTTATTAAGTTATAAATATTTATTAAAATTATTAATTAATTAAAGTTATTTAGATCTATTTTTTTGAATTTAGATTTTCTTTTAAATTTTTTGTGTTAATTTTCAAAATATACTTATGAACAATAATTTGAATATTTTAAAATATATTAAAAACTTTTGTAATGCATTAATATCCATACATTTGAAGAGTTAATAAAGAAATAGTATAAAAACAACAATGATATTTTGATTATTAAATTTTGACAATTTTTTTTATAACATGAAATGACATTTTTTGAGTGATTTTAAAATATTAAGATTGAGAAGATACAAAGGTGAAAAACCACTTAAAGAATAACATTACAAATTATAAAAAAAAAAATCAAAATTTAGTAGTTAAAAAATCATTTTTCTATCAAAAGTTCACTAAAGAAGCATTTTTTTTACCAACTTTAGACACATAAAAACTCATTCAAATGACGAAAACGGGTCTAGTACATATATGATTCCTCCATAATTTCCTACAACAAACACAAAACCAATTTTGATGATGATGAGTTAAGCAAAATAGTTAAAAACAAAGTTGTATGAATGATGAATAAAAAACAGCGACAAGCAGAAGGGTCTCTCTTCCTCTTCGCAGCAACATGGTGCCAAAACGAAGGTTGTCGTGAGTGTGAAGTGTGAAGGAAGATGGTTTATTTAGGTTGGTGTGTGTGTGTGCACAGAACAGATGATGCTGTCACGTTGCAATAAAGAGGTTCCCAGAAGTTAGGGACCCAGTGCCTTTGGACCCAATCGATAAACATCTATGCCTTCTTCTATTTACAACTTCACACTCCAAAACAAACCTATGTTTTCCCACACTTCTTTGTTTCAAATCAAATCTTAATTATCATGTTAGTGTGTTTCATTACATTTCACAGAAACACGATACCACTGTCTTGTCATAATCTTTCAGACCCCGACATAAATCTCATTTTTTTTCTCCGATATAAAACTATACAATCTCATAACATCTTGTGAAATATCATTTACAACGTACGTTGTCCCCATAAAACAGCCAATTCCTGAAGCAGACAACTTTAAATGTGATGGTTTTAACAATGTTTGTGCTTTCTCAAGGAGTTTAGTATATACTCTTCATATGATTTTGCTCTGGCATAGGTATAATGTGACAAATAACTGTCACAGTAAAAAAAAGCTGAGATTTTTACGTTTTGAAGTTAATGAACAAGGCTCAACAAAAAACATGGGCAATGATAAACTTTAGCAAGAAGAAGAATCGATTTGGAAGCATGTTGTTTTGGGAAGAAGCGATTAAAGTTGGTGACGTATTTCTTAAGGATGGGCTTCCTCTGCAAATTGAAAGAGAGTATTTTATTCTTAAACGTCTTAAGTATGGACACGGTTTGTATTGATTTTCATAGTTTTTTTCGGTTTTTTTTTTTACTTGTCTTTGTAACTCTTTATGTTACATATTAGTTGTGATGGTTAGTTTTGAGATATTCTGATGTTGGTGGAAACAAATAAAAACTGAAGAACAATAAAAAATGAAGTAAAACAATGAGAAAAGTTGCTGTCAAACCTGATGCAGGGTATGTTTTGAAATTTCCTAATCAAGTGAGGTTGCTACTGACTGGCTAGTCACTACAGAGAATATATCATTGAGCCTTGAAAATGTCTACATTTATTTTTTTTATTTTAAAATTTTTGTGTTTTGTTTTAAATAATTAGAGTGAGTTTGTGTTGAATAAAGTATTGGTTCCTTTTGCTGTTCTGGAATTCCTTGGTAGAATTTTCAAAGTATTCGTAGATGAAAGTGCACATGTGTCAAGCCCAACATGGGAAGTGGGAGGACCTCATATTGATAACGATGATTAGTGCTTTGACAATTCTCAACATAGGGATCATAGAAGTTGTAGTTTGGGTAGGATATTAATTTTTTTTTATATATATATAAAAAAATATTTTTATATAAATTCAGGTCTCTGTGAGTAATAATTTCAGCACTGTATTCTTATCTGTTAGGAGATATATAGTTCAATATTTAAATCCATCTTACTCAAACATCACATTTTATAATGTGTTTGACAACTAATAAGACGAGTATTAAAACATGTTTAGAACAAAAAAATTGATAAATACAATGAATACTGAGAGATTAATTTGGAAAAATGATTAGTATTGTGTTGGCATAAATAGGCTACTACTTGTTGTAGTTAAATTGATGAAGCATGTAATATAAAAATTGAATGGGATTGTGACTGGGTGTTGTCTTGGCATAGGATGAATGTACTTAATGGGTGTGCTTTTGTATAAAATAACATTCATACTTTGCATAAGAAAACAAATGATAAAAGATAAATTAGCAGAAAAATTAAGCAGAAAGGAGAGGTGGAGTCCACAATGATCAGCATCAAATGCTTATTGGGATTCGCACTGTTGCTAAATTCCAAGATCCACAACCATCCGTTATTATCTTTCTTTCTTTCTTTCTTTTTTATAATTTATGTATAAAAGAGGGGAAATTATTTGAAAAATAAAACTAGATTTTCCTTTTTTTCCCTTTCTCTGCTTCCCTGTTGGCGGAGCTCTTAGCCATCTCTTGTCTCTCTCGAGAGGGGAAAGAGAGAGAGAGAGTGTGTGTGTGTGTGTGTCACAACGCAACCCAGAAAGAAAGTAGCAAGCAAATGCCAAATGGTAGTGCAGTGATAGCATTGTAGCGTAGTGTTAGTGAGAGAGAGAGAGAGAGAAAAAAAAGGCACTACCGTCACCACAACCAACTAGGCTTCGGTCGGAAAGTTGCTACAAAAAAGGTAACTCTCTCTCTCTCTCTATCCACTCCCTGTTGTTCTGTTACGACACGTCTGATTTGCTGTTATTAGGGCTTTTATCGTTTTCCTTTGCTTTGTAGCTCTATAATTGACTCTCTTCGAGATGAACCTTTCTTCTCTTTTTTCTAAACACTGACTTGGGTTTGTCTGGGATTTCACTTCAGGTTTTGTCTTCTGGGTCACTCTTTGCTTTTCTGGGATCTCCATTTCTGAGCTAAAGTCTGAATTTTTCGGGGATTTTGATTGTGGGATTTCTGGTTGCTTCTTCTGGGGTGTCACGAACTCGCCTTAATCAACTAAATATCGAACCTTCTCTGGGTATTTCGCCTCTGATTCCTGTTGGGTATTTCCTTTTTTGCTTTTAATATGTATGGAATCTGAATGATTTTGATCTTAGAGGGTGCTCTGAATCGGTGAATTGGCGTTGTTGTTTTGGCTTGAAGATGGCTGTTGGTACTAGTTGTGGCTTAAGGTGATTTTGGGGAAGGTGTTTGGTTAGAAGGGGTAAGGATGGCGGCAGAGTCAAACGCTGGATTTCACAGTGAAGGTATAGATTCTGTTTTGAACAGGCGGGCCATATCATTTCAACCCGGTGGTGCTATTAACCGGCTGTCAGAGATGGTTCCAATGGGTAATTATTTTGGGCTAAGTAGTTCATCTGGGATGATATATTCTGGGAATTCAACCATCATTAACAGTAATCCTGTGATGAGTCAAGCCGGTAACCCATCAAGTTCTTCGCTTCTTCTCGATTCGGTTCCAGGACTGAAGCATGACACAGGTTTGGCTGTTGAGTGGTCTGTTGATGAACAGTACAGATTGGAAGAAGGCCTTGCCAAGTAAGTTGTTTGTTTTGACTAGGTTAGGTCTTTTTTAGCTTTTTCTTTAACCCTGCTCATTATGGCTCCTGTGTCTTGCATTGGTCCACGGTAGCTCATTTTCAATTTACTTTCTCATGATGATAATAATTTCGGATCTTAGATGCCCATGATTTTTTTTTTTGTTTGTCAGATGCAGCAATTGCAGTTGGCCCCCCTTTTTTATCAGTGAAATCATCATGCTGTCTATCCCTTAGCCATTTCATAAAATATAAAGCAAACATGCTGTCTTTCTTTGCATCTGTGAACTACAAGCTTTATTTCTCTGATAATGATATTTTCAATCTTCAAATGTTGTTTTTATTTCGTTTGACACTTTAATTCCTTGTTAAAATGATGCTAACTATTTTTTTCTTTGCTAATTGCTTACATTGGCTGGATGGAAGTAGAAATTGAAGGGGAGTAGTTAGTGCCCCCCGTTTCCCTCCTCTCCACTAGTACTGGATTTACAAGGGAGGGAAAAATACTAGAAGTTTGTGAATTGTGTTGACTAAATTATTCCAAATTTGACTACTCGGGCTTAAGGGTTTTATTTTTTCATTGAAAGGGTATAGTAGTAATTTCATCTTCCATCCTTCTATCAAAATCCTACCCCCTTTACCATTGATGCAATAAACCATTTATCTTTTCTCTTTTCTCTAGAATTACATGGTTGTAGTGGCTATGCTGAATTTGGTGTTGTGCGATATATTTTATGTTAAAGAGATGGTATTCTCATTATGTAGTTTATATGTACTGAGTTGTTTGTGATTCTTCTTCCGTTTTGTGACCAGGTATGCTGAGGAACCAAGTATCATGAGGTATATCAAAATTGCTGCCCTGTTGCCTGATAAAACTGTTCGAGATGTTGCTTTGAGGTGTAGATGGTTGACAGTAAGCACTTTTTCTTTCAACAGTTTCTCCAATCTCCATTTTTTATTGCTGCCAATTATGATACTTGTTTATACCAAACTATACAAGAAAAAAATTAAATTTGTAATCGCTTGAGTATGTTGTGATTGATTACTTGAAAGTTGAACATGCATAGTGGAACTTCCTTTTCCCGGTGCATTCAAAATTTAGTAATTTACTTGTCTTGTCGGTTCCTCCTACACCTTAGTTTTTGGCATTGTTATAATGGCTCAAGTTTTTGCATGGCTGTGTAGCTAAAGTGTTGTATAGCGACAATGATATCAGTGGTTTAAAAGGCAGGGTTTTAGATTTTGGGTGTTGTCATGGTAGCAGTTCAAGCAATTGCAGAAAAATGCAGGAAAATAAAGCTGATGGAACTTTCAATTTGGCCAAAATATGGTTGTTGTGGCTGCAATTGCCACTGGTGGTCACAATTTAGAACCCTATTTAAAGGTTATGTTTCATCTCATGATCAAATGAACTTTTAGTAAAATAAACCTAGTCAACTTTCCTTGCCCTTTTTACCTTTTCATGTAAAAGTTGAAAATTGATTAGGGTTCTCTATTAAATTTTATACAGAAAATAGAAAGTTGTGCACTTTATGAACATAGTGTTAAGATTGGACTTGGGTACTTCTTTATGTAGCTTGCTCCTTTACACCTGTCATGGAGGCTTAAAGTACAGTTAAAATATTTTGCAGAGAAAGCGAAGGAAATCAGAAGAACACATTCTTGGAAAGAAGGTCCATAACAGAAAGGTACATAAGATCTGGAAGTTAGTCTACTCAGTGATTTAGTGTGTTGAAGCGTTTTGAAATTAATCTTAAGTAATTTTCCCTGATTCTGTACCGGATATTTTATGCATTATGAAAGTCTTGAATTTCAGATCTATTTTTTGTTAGAAAAAATTCAAACATATTTGACCTCTAAATTGGAAGATGTATGAAAATTCATTTTAGACTCAACATTGAAAAATGAAACTTCTATTAAACTGTTAGTTTGAAGTCCCTGTATAACTGATTATCAGTAATATCATTATAAACACCCCCTGAGATTTTCTATGTGTATTATGAATCCTCTCATTTCTCCATACCTTTGCATCATCCCTAGTTTTGTCCATGCATAAGATCCCCAATACATATGCATTATACCAAATGTCCTCATTTTACATGCAATTTGTTAATCAAAATTCACACACACTTCCCTTGAAATATGTTGAGATTAGCCTAGATAGTAGCTACTGTGGAGATTAAATTAGCTATTTTATTATTTTCTTATTGTTGCGCCGATTCAGTCAAAGGCAAGTATTGGGACAAAGAAGGTAAATTGTTTCGGATTCTTGGTTAGGATTCAAACCTGTAACCCATGTTTGTCCATCCTAAATTATCCCCTTGGTATTAAATTTTGTATTTTTTTCTACCTTTCATATGCAATGAAGGTCATGCTATCCACTACTGAAGAAGCATTTAATAACATGCAGTAAGTTATCCTAACCTAAGCACTTAAAGAATAAAAATATTAAACATTTTTTGGATAGCCAAGATATTAAACATCTGACCATTTAATTTATTATTTTCTATTAGCAAATTCCCTGTTAATGCTGTTTCCGTCCAAACAGATACTGTAGTGTAAAATCAGTTGCTTTGAGTTCTCTCAACCTGCTTAACTATCTTGTCAAGGATGTTGATAACTCGAATAATAACAAAATATGATTACGTTGCATCCCATAAATGGGATTCCAGTTTTGATATATTGAATCAATAATGTCTTTAGGATCTAATGTTGATTGAAGAACCAGTATTCTAAAGTCCTGCTTCTTCAGGATAAGCCTGTGGAGTTAGCATCAAAGTCAAATTTACATTCGCCTCTGCCTCCAAGCATGGCTACATATTCTCGCATGTCACACCATATGGACCAAACTCAACGGATACAATATGATGGTCAGTATATAATTTTCTTAAAAAACTTATGTGAAGTATCAATTGATATTTAAGTTGTTATCATGGTCTATTTCTTATGTGCAACCATTATTATGGTATCTCTTTTTCTATCAGTGTTCTTGTTTTCATCAGTTTTTTTTTCCTTATCTGCAATCAGGAATTTGTAGTCCTTTGAAGCAACTCATGGAGCAGAATGCTCAAGCTTTTAATCAAATCACTGCCAATTTGTCTACTTACAAGGTAAATAGCTAGCTCAATGGTCACATGCTACCTCCATAGTCATGTGTTTTAGTTTTTTATTTGTTTATAAATACTGTTGCACCTGGTGATTATATGCATTCCACTAGTAAGGAAAAATTTTCCATTGTTTAACAAATTGTAGGTCTGAAATATTAACTCTATGTGGCATTTCACCTGCTTCAATGTTATGATGGATGAATAATTTATTAGTAATAGCAGAAAAACATCACATTCACATGTGGCATTAAAAAAGCCATTAGTCATGTTACTGCAGTCTAGTTTGATACTTCATATAAGATGGTGACATAATTGCTTTTCTGTCTCCTTTAATTACACTTCTTAATGAATGGAATTACTCTCATGCATTGACTTCTTAATAAATGGAATTACTCTGCTTCAATTTGCTAATGCATTACATTCATTGGCAATTTTATGACTTCATTCTCACATTGTCATTATATTTATTCATTTACATATAAAGTGCATTTAAATGTGATAATGATAGATTTCTTTGTCAAACAGTTGCAGGATAACATCGACCTCTTTTGCCATACTAGGCAAAATATTAATACCATTCTTAATGAGTACGTGAACATTTTGAATTAAGTTTACTCACTTTGCTGTTAATGTTTTGTAACTCTTAAATTTGGTTTTGATATATAAAAACATTGTGAAGTTCACTTAATTTTGTGCAGTATGAGAGTGATGCCTGGGATTATGAGCCAAATGCCACCACTGCCTGTCGCCATTAACGAGGATCTTGCTAGTAGTATTTTGCCTAATAGAACATAGGTAAGCTCTTCCTAAACTTAACTCATTCCTTGTATAAAACTTGAGAAAAATTAAATTAAATTTCTACAATGGCTATCCTAAAATGCCATACTATTTGATGATATATAAATATGATTTTACTCCATTGGACGTGAAATTGGAATTCGTTCTTGTCCCAAACTTTGATTCATTTTGGTTTCCAAACTTTAAAAATAAATGAATTCAATCTTTTTAATCCAACGACATTAACTCTATTTTAGGTATTAAATGGTGTTCTAGGTTGAATTTGAGGTGGGACGTGATAAATTGTGGGCTTGGAACACCATTTAACACCTACAAGAAGTTATTGACTTTAGGTTAAAAGGACGATATCTATTTATTTATAAAGTTTGGGAATCAAGATGTATCAAAATTTGAGACACTGATGAATTTCAATTTCGCGTATAAGTTTATGGACTAAAAACATATTTGATCTAAAATTGAAATTGAAGTATAGAATGTGACTTGAAAGCTGATTGGTTTATTGTGCGTTGACAATTGAATGAAGGTGGCAAAGTGCTGAGTCCACCAAGATTTGGCAGAGAAATGAAATGAAAGTGCATGATGATGAGTGTAGAGAGTGTTAGGTGCAACAAGTGTTTTTGGTGGTACAAAGCATTGAGGATCTGAGGACTTTCCACACTTTCTAATCCATCATTCATATCTTATTGTTCCCTCCTTTATTTGTTTCTTTTGAAGGAAGCCTTGCAACTCCTGTTGTATAAACAAAACATTTTCCTTGCAAAGAAAAAGGAGAGAAAATAGGAAAGCAATTAATATAACAATGGTTTGAGGTTAATGCACCGTTATTGATTCCAGAGTGCAGGTGTTTTTCTCATTCCACACCAACTATTTGTAGATCTATATTCTAGTTTGCCATCCATCGACTTCAAATTTAAGTAATTATCATATTTAACTCTTCATACCTGTTGTGTAATGTGTGAAACTAAATCATTATTTACACCATTTTCTATCTTCCTTCACTTATAATATTCATTTATCATTCCTTTACCGTGTTTTCTTTTGTGAATAATGTGAATTGGATCGTTGATCAAGAAAAAATTTTGTTTAAAGAGACAATTATTTATCATACCGTGTGAAAAATAAGTTATAAGTGTTGTTGTATTTCATATGATGTATTTAGTAGTAGATCTTAATAAGTGTCAGTCATATCTCTATTTTCAGTTAAATATTTTAGTCTCTAAATTCTAAATTTAGACATGAGATTGTATTCAAAATGAATAGAGATAAAACTTTTAATTCAACCGTAGTAAATTCTTTTGATGTTTTAAATATATTTTAGGATAACATTTGATTTATTATACGGTTATGTTCAAATGTTATTTTGAAATAAGGTTTAACACTTCTAAAAGATTAAAGTGAGAGATAAATTTCAATTTTGTATAAAAGATCAAAGAAAAAAAATGTATTTAACTCTATTTTCATAACAGGTAACAGATTTCACGATGTCACTGCAGAATACTTTTCATTGTAGTAAATATACTTTAATTTCGTATCTAGCATATAACTGAGGTATTAAACATGTGTGTATATTTTTTCATAAACATTTAATAGAGTAAAGTAAGAAAAAGTATTAGATGATATTTTTATGAGCTAAAATTAAATTTGCAATAGTTATTTTAACACTAATGTATAAGTATTTGCAATTTTGATACAATGGTGGTTAGAAATTTTCCACAAGAAAGTAAAGTCCTTCATTTACTTTCTATTCTTTTGTAATTTGTGTGATTAATGTTGCTTTTGTTCTTGGTTATAATAATAGGATGATACGGTCGTAAGTTTCCTTCATTATAACTCATCCAACTTCTGAAAAGTTCTTTTACATCACATGTAGCCTTATCCTAATAGTTGATGTTGGCTACATGGATCACATAAATTAATTCAATTATACTAAAATCAAAGTTTTAAAATTATTAATTATCATAATGACTTCCTCTAAAGTTTTTTTTTTTGTCTCCTCTCTTCATTGGTACAGGGCTAAAATTTATACAATCTACTTTTATCATTGGAATCTCCTGTAACATTTTTGGTTCTTGTCCAAATCAGTTGAACTTGTCTTTTTCATTTTTTTTTTCTTCACAAATATGAAATTTATGTTTGGTGTATGATAACACACCCATCTCATTTTTGCTACTCACTTTTTCTCATGTTGTCTCTTTAAAGTTGAACATTGAGTACCAGTACTATAAATTTGTCTGAGTTTGATAAGTACTTTGCACTCATAAATAACTCTCGACGTCTTCTTTTATTTTTAGCCATATTACTTATATTCTCTTGTCTCCTGCCAAAATTTCTAAGTTTTTTTCTTTTTTTTTTTTTTTTTTAAATTTTTTCTCCAAAGTTCGAATTTAAACTTAGTGGCTTCCCTTGTTTTCTTTTTTCGAAGTGTATTATTCGCAAAAAGTACGTTTTAAGGATATAAGATTAGATTAAGCAAGGACTTAAAGGCTAAGTTTTTAATCTCTTTGTTCAATATTTGACAATAATAATTACCCTTTTACATGTCTTGCATGACCCAAATATAAGAATATTTTTTGTTTTATATTAACACTAATTATTGTCTCTTACCTAATAATTTAAGTGGTGTTATAAATTGACTTTGACTTGATTTATTTAATTTTCATCATGAGATAATTGATATACCATATAACAATTTTCTTCGAAATAATAATTGTTCCACTGAAAATTAAACTTGTAACCTATATTTTAATACCAATTGTTGAATCTAATATTTACTCTTATACAAAAAAATTATAACCAATCACAACTTTTCATATATAACATCACGATCTAATTGTAACTCGTCATCTTATTTTCGCGTCCACCTATCCTTTGTAGCAAAAAAATCGATTCATCTCGCGACAGATTAACAATTCTCCTAACACTTAATTTTAAGATCTTTTCAAGTAAAATAAAACCACTTTTAAATCTTTCTTTCCCTAACTTAATTATATATAAGCTATGATAATTATAATAAAAAAATAACGTTAAAAATATTATTATTCTAATAATAAGAAAATTATTATTACTAATGTTTGTTATTGGTTAATAATAATAATAATCATTTTAACTAATTATAAATAAAAAATATTATAATAATATATTATGATTATACTTATTATACTGCTATTGTAGAAAGTATATTTTTATAATAATATATTAATTATAAATAATTATAATAATATTTCTAATACTAGTTTTTTTTTATTATAATTATTATGATTAATATTTTATCATAGTAACTTTGATAATATTTTTTATAAATATTAAAAATATTTTTATAATAATGCATTAGTTATAGTAGTTCTGAATATTATCAAGATTATTGTTCTTCTAATTATCAAATAATATTATTATTATTATTATTTGTTTCCAGCCATTATCATAACTCATTGTGCCAAATGTCAATATATTAATAGACTCTATAAAGGGCATAGAAAAAGATAAGAAGAGAAAAAAAAAAAGTTTGAACAAGTATCATAATAAGTTACCATGTTAAATGTAAATCAATGACTTCCATCTCAATGTGATTCAAAATATTCATGTCACTTCTAATTAATAGATCTAGATTTATCGTTCATTTGACTTTGGTTAGCCATCATCTTTTTCGTAACCTAATACGAATAACTTATTCTGGCTACTCTAGTTAGGCAAAGTTCAAAAAAGATAAATGTATATATAATACCACAACACCTAATCAAGATTATTTATCAGCTAAAATACTGTCATGTCATTATTCTTTAATACAATATTAATATTAATTAAAAATAAGTCAAATTTATATCGATACAAAAATTTATCAATTTTTTTTTCTATATAATATTCATATTCATATTCATATGTGATAAATGAATTTTAAGATTAGTCAGTTATACAAAATCATTATAAAAGATTTTCAACTATTATTGTGAATTGACATTATTTCTAATCAATATGAAACTTCTAATACATATCTTTACAGTAAAATATATACATTTGGAATGTGAGAATTAATATTAATAAATGATTCGTTAAGAGATGAAACAATAAATCCAACCAACAATAAATCTCGTTAACATAAACTCTTACTTATGATTTTAATATTTGATTGAAAATTAAATTTTAAATCTAATTAAATTTTTTCAAATCAACAAATCAACTTATAAAATAAAATTTACGTTCACTTGTATTTGAATGGGTATGGGTATGGATTTCAATGTAATTAAACGCGCATTTTAATTATCTAACGATAACAACTTCAAGATATCACAGAACATCGAAGAGTTTAAGAATTATAAGACAGTTAACTACTAAAGGGCAATGCCACTTTCATATCTATGCACTTATGTTGGAACATCCTGTTTGGCATTCTTGTTTTCTGTGTATACTCCTTCATAATGGTCAAAAGTGCGCATAAACCACAAGTTTGTGTATGTATATCATCGTTACTCATTCTAACGTGAGGCTAATGCTGACTAGAACCATTTAGTTTTTGTGTGATGAACAAAGTCAAAAGATGAAGTTAGGTTTGAACCCTTTTTCGTTGTTATATGGCAAGTTTCCTCGCCATGGCATTTCGAGAATATTTTAGAGTATCGGTTGAAGCCATGGCCTGTGAGAGAGAGTTCCAAATTGCTGTCCTTCTGACATTTGTCATCTTCTGGACATCCATGTTTGTCCTCACTCATTGTCCATTTCAGGACTTTCTAGACCACTCTCTCTCCACTCTCCAATTCAACCATATAAATGCAATCACAATTACAATCACTTCACCACTTTTCCTTCTTCACCACCCTCTTTCCCACACAACAACAACAACAACTTTTGCTTCAACAATGGTACATTCAAACCCACCACTCATGCACCATTATGGGGAGCTTGTGAGAAACTCTGGGGAACCCAAAAAGGCTAAAACTTTTAATCTTCAAAACCATCCTGCATGTGACCTACCTCTGATAGACCTTGCTGCTCTCACAAGTTCCAATGAGACAGAGAAAAAGGCTTGCACTGCTGCAATATGCAAGGCTGCATCAGAATGGGGATTTTTCCAAGTGGTAAACCATGGTATAAGCCATGAGTTGCTGAGAAAAATGAGGAGTGAACAAGTGAAGTTGTTTGAAGTACCCTTTGAGAAGAAGATCACTTGCGGGCTTCTGAATAACCCTTATAGGTGGGGGACACCAACTGCTACACGTTCAAGTCACTTCTCATGGTCTGAAGCATTCCACATTCCTCTCACAATGATCTCAGAAGCTGCTTCCTGGGGTGAATTCACTTCTTTGAGGTATCTTCGTCTTACAATATATTCATTCCACTTTTTTTCATTGTTTTCTTAGTTCAAAAATCTTTCTTTTTCTGTCATCAATGCACCATTGATAACAACACTACAATATTACAGAACAGTGACAAAAGACTAATGAATGCAGAACAAAGACAAAAGTGTGTCTGTCGTCTTAGGGTGCTGACATAGAGACTCACCACCACACCACCACCCTCTTTCGAAGTGTTATTTTCACTGTTTAAAGTGCATATACATATAATGTGATTTATAGGCATGGCACTAACAATGAGTTAAATGATTAAACATAGTGATTAATTTCTATCCCTTTTTTTTCCTTAAAAAGAAAATCACACTTGGCGGCTCTCCTTAGACTTTTTTTCTTCTTCTTCTTCTTCTCACACATGCTCTGCTACTCTTGTCTTCATATAACTAGACATTTGAAGATGGGTACGCACGTGTAGATTCTTAAACTTGGTAAATGCTACTATGTTCTTTTACTGTTTTAGTAAGAAAATATAATAATATAACATTTATTGTCACGATAACCTTTTTTTTAACTAATATGTTTAATATGTTTAAGATACTTATCTGTCAAACCCTTCGAATTATAAGAAATGCTATTATATATATGTTTAAGATACTATGAAAAAGGAAGGTATATAATAATGCACTTTTCAATACACGTCTAGTTATTAATTGTTTGATCGAAACTTCAATCATGTACGAGTCTTGTTAAAACCCTTTGATATTTCAACTCGTAATAAGGAGTAAAAGATACAATTTTTTTATATAAAAAATATCAATACATAAAGAGTAAATTAGGTTTACACTCACTTCACAGAGTGTCCTATAGTATTATTACCCAAATAATAACTCCCTTAAAGAAGTATACATAGTGAAAAGTAAGTATTTGTGGGTAACAAGAAGTATCAGACCAATTTATTTGAAGGAAAATTTGACATATACATGGTTGAATCTTTCTACACCTTTCTAATATCTAATAAAAATATTATTTTATTATCGATGGATAGGAGTGTTTATGTTAATGTATTGGTAATATTTAAAAAATATGAGAAGAATAATAGTAATATGTAATTTAAAGGGAAAAAAAGAAGTTGTCGGGTTATTACAAATGTGACAGGTTGGCTTGTAAAATTGATGGTGAGACAAGTGGTGATGGTTCTGAGCAAAATTTGTCTGGAATGAAGGTTCTGGTTGTGGCATGCATGATCCCCACAAACACTGCACGTTAATTTGTTTCTAACTCTGTCTGTCTCTGCAGAGAAGCAATAAATGAGTTTGCAGCAGCAATGCTAGAAGTGTCTAGGTTGTTGGCAAGCATTCTAGCACAAAACTTGGGCTACCCAAAGGATGCAGTTGAAAAACTGTGTGATGCAGGCACATGTTTTCTGAGATTAAATCACTATCCATGTTGCCCAAAATCTAAAGATGAAATTTTTGGATTAGTGCCTCATACTGATAGTGATTTCCTCACAATTCTTTATCAAGATCAGGTCGGTGGACTCCAACTCATGAAAGATTCCAAATGGGTTGCTGTAAAACCAAACCCAGATGCTCTCATTGTTAACATTGGAGACCTTTTTCAGGTAATAACTTATCAGATATCAGACACATACAACACTTTCTTTTTATCTCTCTTTTGTTAACAAGAATATTATTAATTAATGTAGCATGTCTGAAAAGGTATTAGTTGGGAATGTCACTAAATAAATTAGGTATTACAAGTTAATTATTAGGTGTCATTTGACTATGAATATGAATAGTTTTTCTAAAGTTTAGACGACAGCCATAGTGGAGAAAAAGAAAATGACCAGTAATGCCAAAAGGGAATTTCCAAATTCAAGGGTTCTTTCTTAAACTAATAATCATATAATGGAGCATGGCATGCCAACCTCTTTTTCAAAGGAATATATTCTATTATATGCAAATGAGTCAACGAAGCAAGATTCCATATACAAGAGAATAAAAGGGTTATTTGTATCATTCTTCAACTAAACTGTGGCTGTTTCGAAAGCAACAAATGATAATTGAAAGAAAACTACACAAAACAGCTCCCTTGTTTTCTCTTAAGTCTTGAAACCTAGTCTCAGTGACTACTATAATAGAATCAATAGTAGAATGAGCCATTGCAGCATCCATTATTGACACAACCCTACTACAGAAGATGCATGCATGATCACAACAATTTTCTACTAAAAACCTTTGGTTTTATGAAGAATTATCACTAACAATAGGTCTTTGTTTTGGAAAACTCAAATACAGGCATGGAGTAACGATGAGTACAAAAGCGTGGAGCACAAGGTTGTGGCCAATGACAAAATGGAAAGATACTCCGTAGCATACTTCCTATGCCCTTCTAACAATACTGTCATAAACTGCTGCAAAGGACCTTCTGTATATAGAAAGTTCACTTTTGGAGAATACAGACACCAAATTCAAGAAGATGTCAAGAAAATAGGGCATAAAATTGGACTATCAAGATTTAAACTTTAAGATGCCTACTTACTGAACTGGCACTGATACTATTTTGCATATGTAGTAGTAGAAAAAAGAGGCAGCTCTAATATTCTTTTTTTACCTAAATAAAATTTCTGTTCCTATGCAATGTGTAAGCATAAATAGAAAACGAGATATTCCCAAAAAAAAAAGGTGGTGGGAACTTGGAAGCACCAGACTAAAAAAATGGTTTTTTCTTTCCTCACTGGGGTTTTTGGCTTTCCGTTTTGATGTCATAAACTCTTGAACAATAAGACGCTTTCTACCAATTAGATATGATCGTATAGTTGTCGACACAATAATGTTATAAAAAACGTGAACTTTTTCATAAGATTCCCCAAAACACAGCTTATCCAAATGGTGAAGTAAATCGAAGGCCTAAAGATATACAAGTAGGTCTCTAAAAATGAAGGTTATGGGACTATTCATTGTGCTCCTTAAGGGATGAGGTGGAAAATATTAAGGAATGTACTTGACAAGAAGAAAAAGGAGAACATTGATATTCTCCTTCAGAAAGCTAGGGAGAACATGCTTAGAAATCCAACAAATGCATTAAAACAAAAGAGCTAGCTAATCAGTCCCTCTCCACGCAAGTTAATGGAATCTTTGCATAAATATAAATGCCGAAACCATATATAAAGGCTGATAAACAAGTCCAGTCCAAAAGCATGTATATGTACACAGATTTTCCATGAAAGACCAAACATTTTTCTGCAGCTAAAAGGCACAAAACAACAATCCATACAGCAACTACCATTACAAATCGCCCTCCTTCCTCTGACCAAACCCCGAAATATAAAAGGGCAACTATTAGGCCTACTTGAAAAACAACAAAACCTACATAAACATCTATATTCCCTAACTATTTCAATTATTATTTTAAGCATCCTTCCTTCTTCCATCAATCAATATTAAAAATAAAGTCTTCATTGGAGAATACAAGAGCTCAGACATTTTGCTTGTTTGCACCTCTTCTAATATGATATGATCATAATTTACCCTTCTATATACAATTGTAGCCACTCATAACCCTTTTTCTTCTTATGTCAATGTAACATCCCAAACGGAAGTTCAAGACGAGTTTTAAAATTCCCCCCGGCATGGTCATTACATTTATAATGAACTATATACAATAACATCATTACAGAGGACTTTGCCCAACTAGGATAACACTACATTACCAAATGATTCACAGGTGTGAAACTACTCTTATAGGTCATGCAAGAACAATAACTGGTTGTTTTGCCATGACATACATGCTTGGTTTGACGAATCTACAAATCTTGCTCAAGAAACATTGCCACCTTATCTTTCAAGGTGCTTCTTTTCTTCATTAAGGGGACTCTTTCTTCTTCTCCACCAAGTTCTTGACTTTGCCTAGTGAACTCATGGGTAATCTTGGCATTTTCAACAATAAATTTGCTCTTCTCCTTCTCAAGAGTTTTACTTAGCAAGGGCCCCAAGAACAGGTTCAGCATGTCCTGAGCAGGATCACCTGTTCGAGAGGTGCTTGTTTCAATTACTTCACCAGTTTTTGATGTAGAATTAGATAAAACTTGCTTTCTAGAGTTGGATGGATTTCTGTTCTCACAAGGGGCATCAAGAGTGTTTCCTGTTTCATGTGTAACTTGAAATTCCCATTTTGATTCACTCTGTCTACTTGATATTTCTTTTCGATCCTTGTTTTCATATTCGTTGACACACTGAATGCACAAGACAAAGGTTCAAGTTTAAGCAGAGGCAAAATAAATGCCCCCCATCATCTCGGGAGGTTATATACCATAACCACTGAATTATATGGAAAATATATTGATAGAGAGAAGAACGGTACAATCAAAATCAAGCAAGAAATAGAAGAACGGTACAATATTACCTGTTCTGCTATGGCCAACAAATCTTCAACTGTCAGGTCCACAGCATCATCACTAGATGCTTGAACTTGATAAACATCATCACAACTATGGCTAGGATCCTCTAATTTTTTTCTTTTCTTTGTAGAAGATCTCTGATCTCTATCAATAGACTTAGCACTTTTTTTCTTCTTTTGAGTAACCCTACTGCCGCTTCCATCATCACACTTGACTGTTAAGTTTGACTTCCTCCTGGAAGGTCTGCTCTTGTGATCATTCTTGGTTGCATAAGCTGCAATGTTGTCTACTTTGTTCATTGAGCAATTAGTTTCAACAGCGTTGTCAGAGTCACTCACATGGGTGGGAGTGGCACCACCCTTCGGCATCATCCATGATGGTAACTGACGTTTACTTCCCTCAACACATGTATGCATTCCTATAAATAATGTGAACTTTTTCATTTACAATGAAAGCAGAACTAAAGACTTAAAATAACCATATTCTCAGACAACACATTTTCTACAACGCAGCAAGAAGGCTATGGCGTTTAACAATTGGGATCAAAATGGTAAGCAAATTCAATCATAAAGTTTGTACGTAATAGTATACAAGAACAAGTTCATTTGGGGGTAAAATTAGGGTTTCACGATATGTAAGGTTGTGTGTTAAATCTTGAAAGAGAAAGGGAAACCCATATCTGTCGAAAATGCAATTAGCATAAGAACAAGGAAATGAAGAACCTTGGCTTCATACCTAGGGTTGTCAGGGTTCCAATCCAACACCAAATTCAGCCTGAATGAAAGGAATTTTCGAAACCTAAGAGAAGAGATACAAAGCTAGAAGGTGTCAACTGAGTCAAGATCATACACACCTTTATGATTTTTTTATTCTTTTTAAGAATGATTTGTTTTAATGGTCATTTGCTTGCTTGACCGAAGATACAGAGAATTTTAATTTTAATGAAAATGAGAAATGTGTTTACTTTTTATCTACATGTATTTATTATTTATCTATAATTTATAACAAATAAAAATTATCCTTTTAAGTATTTTTTTGTATACACAAATTCTTCTAATTTAACTTTTTAGATAATTTTCTTAAAATTAAATAGTTATAATAAAAATCAAAGTTAATTATTTTCAAAATTTGTGGTTCAATTTAGTTTTTCATAATTAAAAATACATAAATTTAATTTTTATGTCATTATATTAAAAATGTATAAATTTAATTCTCTTACATTAACATTAATCCTAAAATATTCATCATAACATTTAAAATATTTACAACATTTAACCTTTATCTTAAATTAAAATCATTATATCTTCAATTTTATTCTTTAAATGATCGTAAATCTAAATTTAATTATTCATAGATTAAAATAATTATTTTAATATTTTAACCTATTTTAACCTTTCGATGACTATTTTACTATTTCAACCTTTTAATAACTTTTTTTTAAATTTAAATAATTATTTATAACAAAAAAATTATTTAAAAATAAAAATAATACAAATAATTTATTTTTATACTTAATTTTAATAAAAATTATTTTATAGTATAAGAATTTTTTGTTAAAATAAAAAAAAATGACAATAGCATGTGTTTCCACCACTACCTATATATAAGGAGATTTTTTTACGCGTTTTTTTTTTCTTTCAATTTTATAATTTAAATGATCAATTTTTTAAACTAAAATAATTATGTATTTACTTTTACCCTGTCGTTATTCTAAGTTTAATTATTTTAAAATTTAAATAGTTATTTCATATTTCAAATTTTTATTATCTTTTTGATGAATATTTTTTAAAATCCAAATGATAATTATATAAAAAAAAACTATTCAATAACAAAAAATATATACTAATTATTTCTTTTTAATAAATATTATTTCATAATTTAAAATTTTAATGTATTGTTTCTACTAGTTAATTCTAATGAAAATACAAATATCATTTTTTATATGTATATTTTTTATGATAATAAAAAGATAATAAAATTATTATAATTGTAAAAATAAAAAATATTTTTATAATTTTATTATAGATTGCTTCTATTTATTTTATGGATAATATTTGTATTATGATAATTATTTTAATTTATTAAAATAGTTAAATTTTGAAAAAATGGTTAAATAAAATAAAATTAGTAAAAATTTGTATATGTTATAAAAGAGAATTATAGTGAAAACAAGTGTCATGTATTATTTTTTTATGATAATAAAAATTAATAAAATTATTAAATATAAATAAATTTATATTTTTTGTAAATGAATTTTATTTACTTTTTAGAATTTTTTTTATTATAGATAGCATGTTTGTCTAAAAAATTGTAAATTTTTAAAAAATGTTAAATCAGAAAAAAATAGATAAATTTTAAGGATAAAATAGTAAAACAATTAATTTAACTTTAAAATAAAACTGTTATATAAAAGGTAAAATAGAAAACAAAATGTAGGTACAAAAATGAAGACGCGGTTGAAACTTTTGGACTTATAAATACTTGTGTATGTGTAAAATAAAATCAAATTAACTGAAAGCCTTATAAAAAAAAATCCATACGAATGTGGTTAATGCTTATATATCTTTGGACATTTTCGTAGACTAAATAAATATTGGTATCAGAAGATTGAACTAAACAAATGTACAGTAAACACTTAATTTTCCAAATAGCAAGTCATCTATATGCCACAACCTCTTTGAAACTACAATAATTAAGTTGAACATACCATCTATCTAAAGTGCTATTAGATATGTCACATCAATTAAAAATAATATCAAATTATAATATATAAATAGAAACTTACTTTACAAAACATTTTTATGAAAAGAAATTAGACTTAAATTTATTTTTTAATATATTATCAAACTTTAACATAACAAATTCGTTAAGCTCACTCTATCAAATTATCAACAAACATCTAATCCCACACAAAATGTCCTTATCTCGATGAGTGTGGAAGAAGAGAACCATGTACATTAATTAATATTGCGTAATCAAAAAATACTATCAAAAGTATTCTAAATAGAAGTGAGACGAACGAATAATGAAACTGTATAAATGAGGTTTTTGTTATGGAAGTATCCTAATGAATATATATCCTTTTAAAATTTCATTAAAGAGATACATGTTAGAGTCTTTTCTATAATAACTCAACAAATATGGATCCAGATAAATTAAAAAATCTATGAGATTTCGATGAATCAGGCATTCTAAAATATGTAATCAAACTTTCTTTACTTAATGAACAACAGCATATCTTCAACACTCAATATATATATATACCAGATCCATCTTCTCTAGGATTCAGCAAGCATGATAAATAGCTCTTCGTCAGTTATTGCTCCCATCTCCATTGCTCTTTCAAGTATAGTGAGCCCTCCAGCATCTATAATTGACGGCCTTGCACCCCTGGAAAATGATATATTAGTTTATGCTTTCATTGGAAGTTTTGGTTAGAGATGCATGTGTACAAGCTTAATACAAATGTATATCTATCCAAATAAGTTCATGCTAATCACCAAAAATCAAACCCATGATAAAATTACCCATGATAAAATTACGTTTTATTCATAGAAAAATAAATATCCATGATTTCCTTCACACACACCCTCATTTATATTTGTGTGCATTAAGACCCACAAATATATATATATATATATATATATATATATATATATATATATATATATATAGTATGTAATTGATGCCAAATAGAACACAAAAAGCTTGACAAATGAAAATTCTTAGCTGTTTGTGCAGCGATGAGAAGTAGTCTAAAACATCTCGTGACACATCTAAAATAGGGAACTGATGAACGCTCCAATTAGTGAGGCTTCATAGAAGACAATGGAAGGTATTCGTTGAGATAATTAAGTATTACGAGATTTCGAAACAAATATGGGTAGAAAACAAAGAGGAAAGACATATTCCCACTTCCTTCTTAATTCTTTCCAACACAACTCCTAGAAGAATAAAAAACAGGGAGACAGAGAGGAAACTGTATGATTGTTAACTAGTCGCCAAGCGCAAAAACAACAGTTGGCTTAAGATAAAAGTATTACCTTCTTAATAGAAACTTTGCCAATTGATTTTTCCCAGTTGTAATGCAATGGTGCAAGGGAGTTCTTCCATGATAGTCAGACATATTTACATCAGCACCAAATTGGAGCAACAACTCGACCATCAGTGTACTGTCAGTATGACATGCCAAATGTAATAATGACCATCCACGGAAACACCTCTCAGTCTCAATAGTCTCTTCGACCATCAGACAAGCTTCGGGATCGGGATCATGCTGCTGCCCTTCCGCCTCAGCAGCATGGTGAACCTCATCACCATATTTTGTGTTTATCATATTTGATGCTGACGTAACAATGAGCCGATACACTTCTCTTACATTTACAGTCTGAACTGCTTGCCAAATTCTTACGGAAACTGAGGGTATATCCTCTTCTCGGATTATTAGTGCTTTCTCTACGTACTGGTTTAGAAAAACAAGGATGACAACAATATTTAGGTCACAGTAAAAGCTGTCAAGAAAGCAGAGGCTTCCAAAAAGATAATGCCATAATGCAGCAATACATAATATTAAATGTCAAAATGTAAAACTGACATATAAAATGCAAAACTGACACAGTACCAGCAGAAACAAAATGTAGAGAGAGAGAGCATAAAAAAAATAAGAGAATCCAAAGATGGAAACCCGCTAATAAAAGATTATCACATAATTCATTCATTAAAGTGCAGTGATCTGGGTACACGATCACTCCATAGAAGCAAACATCAACTTTCCTATTTCAAATTCTATCAACAATGAAAGCAAGTAACTCGTAGCCAACAGAAAGGTGAAGTCAAATCCAAAAAACATTCCTCAATTCCTTATGACTTTCTATAGTTTAAAAACATTTCCAAGTTCCAACTTATTTAAATGACACAATAATTTACAATTAAAGAATATGAACAAATACCTCAATGAACTCATAAATAACAGAATCCTTTTGAGAAATCTGAAGTGGATGGAATATCATTATTTAACAGACATAAATCTAAATTGAAAGAGTTCCGTAAGCTGTCTCATGGAAACATAAAGACATAAATTTAACGTGTCAAGCTGTCTTTACAGCAGCAAACCACGAAAGCTTCCATTTATAAATAGGGAAATTCAACCAAAACTGCCTACCTTTGCTTGGATGTATTTCTCTTTGATTTGGAAGGCATCTGTTGAACAAGGTTTCATAGGCACACGTAATTCACCTACCCTGAAAATAATTGTTCCCAAAAGGAAAGGATTACACAAACATAATGCTATTAACAAACTTCTCCATACGAACTTTTAAAAGAGAAAATTAAGAAAAAATAAAATGAGTTTCTCCATAAGTTAAAAAATAAAAATATAAAGTTATATAAGAGCACTTTTACAAACTAATTTATGCATAAGCTAATTTTAACTTATGAAGAAACTTGTTTCATTTTCTTTTTGTATTTTTTTCTTCTAAAACTTTTTGGAGAAGATTGTCCACGCAGGCTCAATATGCATTGCTAAAGGAAATCCATAATTTACCTTTCATGATCCGGCAGCAAGCCCTCCCATATAGAATTACAGTAAGCATTACCTAAGTTATCAAATAACTCCAAAATGGTATTTTCCCAAACCCTAACATCTAATGTTATAGATCTCACCTGCATGTCACATAAAATATATCTCAAGAAAATGATAATCAAATTTTAATACCTAATCAGAAATCACATAATTTAAGAAAATTGATTCGGTTATATTATAAACACACAAAAAAGAGTATACGATGTTTCTCAAATGTCAAAACTAATGAGTTCTTAAAATGAATGCCCTTGGCAATAAAGAAAGAGTTGCAAAAAAGTGCAAGCACTTCACGGGAAAATTTAGAGAAAAATACAACACCATATGTTAGAGAAAATTTAGCAAACGGGAATGCTTTTCTTATTCACTAGAACGTAATAGATAGTTTATGCAAGGAATCTGTTTATATAGGCTATTAATAGACTTAGTGGAGTGTATTTCCTAAGCTAAAATTAACTAAGTGCAACTTTCTAGATTACGTACATTCTGAATTGTCAGTAATTCGGTTACAGAATCCCATTTATAGATCAGAGAATTGCTAACAAGTAGACAAGTACATGTAACAGACCAATCATGTCAGTTATAACTCACATGATAGAACAACAATTGATAGAACAGCAAAGAGAATCTCTAACGGCCATAGACACAAATAAATGGTTAGCATTTATATCCAAAAGAATGCACCTTTGAGATATGAACACCAAGATTTCGATGCACTCCAGAGCATTCAATACATAGCAATATGCCAAGGTTTAGAGATGCCCATTCTGGTTCAGGAGCACTGCACTCAGCACATTTATCATTCCCTGGAATTCCCCTTAAAATCTTAGAGACACTACCCACTTCCTTGGAAGATAAGTCATTCCTCAATGATTCCTGATCATCCTCCGAATGATATGACAAAGAAGCACCAGATGCTAAGTTTTTACTCTGTGAATTCGCTGCACCATATGGAGGCTGCAGCATTTATAGATGAAATAGTGTTGACATAACAAATTATATGGACATCTTGGCACAATGGTATATTTCAAAAAGTTTGAATAAATAACCTCTTGAAGAAACTGTGAATTAAAAAGTAATGTTATAGCTCCAGTAATTTTGTTAACCCAGTCCATCCTATCAGCTTCATTTTCGGCCTGATGAAATCGATACAAAAAATCAGCAAACTCAAAACCAATCCAGAACTACACTAAGTAGGCACAATGAATTTGATACGAGATAAAACAAAGAAGCTCAATCTAAAAGATACAAAACTACAACTTCAACCAACAAAATGTCTATTTTCTCCTTAAATAGAAAAATAGCATCACAGACAAGGATCCATCCAAAATAAGAAATGTTTGGTTCTCACCCAGTTAACACAATGTGGTGTCTCATTTTAAGAATCAATAAAATATATCAAATAAGTAGATCAGCAACCTGAAGTGTGAGCGTTTTTGAGGGAGAAATTATTCGGAAGCAAAGTCGTAGATCTGTATCCTCTGCATCCATCTTTATAGTAGATGTGCATAGATCAATAGTGTAACAACCTAAAATATCATCATTCAGTGATGCAGCCCTGTTGTGTTTTAAACGGAATCTACCAAACATTCCACTAGTTTGTTCATAAGAACGAGCATAATTATATGACTGAGAGCCCTGGGGATGGAAGTAAACATTAGGAGATTGCTTGATAAGTCAAAACAAATATAAGAAAAAGAATAACTACCGTGGGCTTGACACCCTTGACTCTGTAATAATATAAATTCCTTTGGTTATCAAGTACAAAGAACCTCCGTTTCCAATCTCCACGTGAGCTCGATGACCTTTTTAACAGATAACCTTGTTTAACTGTTTGAAGCTGTAAGCAAAGAAGACATCAAATAAAGAAAAAGGGAAAAAAAAATAAAGCCTATTTATTTAACATAAAGTCTTAAACTGAAGAACTTTCCCCAATTAACCGGTAAAAGGCCAACTACTTGCCTCCCCTTTGGATGAAGACAGCATCCCTGAATCTAAACTCCTGTACGAATTCAACCCTACAACATGGATGCCTTCAGAACCTGACATGGTTTCAGTAAAATTGCTAGAAGCTCGTATATTCTCCAACTCTGCCTGTGTTCTGTATTCCTGAATCCGTTTTGCAAGCTTATCTTGCTCAATATTAGCAAGTTCTTTAGATTGTTGTGCATATGTTAATACCTAATTATCATGAAAGTACCGAAAAGTACAATGAGGTCAGAATTTTCATACAGCAATCTAGGTTTGAGCCATTGAAAGTCACTATTATCAAATATTAAATAGATTACTTCAATGTTGATCATTATAAAATAAAACTATCAAAGATAAAATCTTGAAGTGTCACAATGTATAATTACAAAAACCCATTCTTTATGCATAACGAGACGAACCCCGGATCCGGTATAAGAATCTATAACGTAACACAAGTGAGACAACGGTAGGGTTATACAATCGATGTAACAGTATAAGGTAGTGAAGGAGATATTTTCTCAAGCTCTGCGACTAATTCAAATGCAGATATGATATGCCAGCATAATATTTCTAGTCCTACGCAAATAGCTATTACAAAGTCCCACATTGCCTACCTCAATACTGAGGTGCAGTTTAAATACATGTTGAACAAATTGGCTTAATACTTTTAAGATGAAATTTATCATGATATCAGAGCTATCATTCATCTTCATGTATCACCTATTCTGATAGGCATTGCTCTAGTAAGCATATGTGGAAGGTGCGTGCTGGAAAGTCCCACGTTAGTTGCCTCAGATACTGGAGTTTGATTTAAATAGCTATTGGAAAACGTCACTTAATGCCAATTGGCTTTAAGATAAAATCTAACAAAGACTCCCCACCGGATGAGCCCACAAGAGGGTAAATGTACACTGCTTTTTGCCCATAAGCAAAGAGATTTTTCTGGAATTTGACTCTGTGATCCCACGTCATAAGGCCACAGACCTCACTATTGTGTCAAGGCTCACCCCCAACTTTTTTAATTTTTAATCAAGTCCTAGCATTCCCAAGAACCGTTAAGAACAAATAAGATATAAGACAACAGAGACAACTACTCTTAGAAAATTCTTTTGTTTGGATGTGGAAATACGATCATTCCTAGTCTTGAATAGTCAATTTATGAAAAGAAGTTAATGATAATAGAAGTGGTATTGCAATTAGGAGCTGAAGGCTCCTTATGCCATACTTGTACAACCAGCACTTAGGTATTATCATGAACAGGAGCCTCGTAATAAAGACACAAAGTATCGTATTAGATTATTTAATGCTGACTAATCCCCAAAATATTAATACACTGAAGAATGCATCAACAAACAATATGCATTCACTAAAGAGATACATGAAAAGAATCATACAATAGAAATGTAGTTCCCTTTTCCCACATAGAGTGGGCAACATTTTAAAGAGCTCAAATGAATTCATACGCCTCCAACACACCCTCACACCAAGGCATATTTATCTCAAGCATGGAACTAGACATTAATGAGCGCGATAGCCGGTGGAATAATAGACCCAACAAATATCTCTAGGATAGGTTTTAACTCATGGCTCTGATATCATGTTAAGAAGTAGACTTTAAACCTAACTCAACCTCACAAAATTGACTTGTATGATGAGGTTTGCACCCTCTTATATATTGTGAATTGGCCTTATCTCTAGTCAATGTGGGACTTCCAACCGTTTTTATTTACATTTTATCACAAAGCAATGTCATCCCTATCCTAAGTCAATTCTCCATGGGCAACAAAATTGCAAATAAGAAGACTAAACTATACTAGGAAATTAGAAATAAAATGCTCTAGCTTCAACTTGATAAAGTCAGTTTGGCTACTAAAAAAGACAAAACATGTCAATTGTCATACTTGTAAGAAACAAGGAAACCACACGTCATACCTGGTGAATATAGGGCTCCATTTGGCTTAGTAAGTCATAACCCTAAAGAAAAAAAAAAAAAAAATTATTAAGTACAAAGTGATAATTGAAAACATAAAACAATTTTTTTGCAGAATTGACACCAATTCACAGACCAGCTTAAAATATCTCAAATGAGCATCCATTATTGCACTAATCGACTCCAAGAACTCATACTTCTTTTTCGCTTCAATATTCATGAGTGAGTTTACCTGCACTCCTTAAAACCCAATGGCCAGTTTCGTAATAAAAAAACACTGAGGAAATGTCAGAAAAAAGATTCAAATCGTAGAAGACATACTAGATTGAAGCGACTTTTTTCAAATGTTGATTTGGAATTTTGCAGATCCTGCCATGGATCAGAGTATGAGATTATTATTCAGATAATGACGCACAGAAAATATGCTAAAAATTAAAGAACATAAGATTTAACAATGTTTCTGTAGAAAAATATGACTAAATTGATTTTAAAAGAAGTGTTGTTTTTAGTCCAAATAAAAAAATTGTTATTTTTAAATTAAGCCTTGTTGGTGTCAGGCATGGTCCATGGCATGTGATGTATCTCATTAACATGTCTAGATGTATGTCACGTCACTAATTATAAATCATGATAGAAATTGTTTTCAAAAGTTTCAAAATTTATTAGAGCCCAAACCACCATTAATGGAGGAGAATTAACATCAATTTTACCTGTATTTATAGGGATCATAAATCATAGTTTTACCCAAAAATAAAATAGAACATAATGTATTTCAAGATCATATGAACAGATATGTAGGTTGTATTGCAGGTTTCACATGATACTATTATTATATTAGTAATATTGTCCTTTTAAAAGTTGAATATTCTGAGTCAAAGAGAAGATTTTTATCCTAATCCGAAATCATGACAAAGTACAAGAAAGTTAAGAAACCTCATATACGACTAGAACTTTTGAGAAGATACTAATCATATACAAATTGAAATGGCAAACCTCTTCTAATTCAGTTACAATATCTTGTGGTGTATTCTTCTTTAAAGAGACAAACTTCTCTCGTGACTGAATGAAAGAGATAACAAATATGTTAGAGAACATAATTAACATTTGCGTATTTTGGTTTAAATATAACGCAGATATGCATAAAACACAAGATAAATGAAAAACTATGATACTGAAATCAATGATGTAAGCAAATTACTGCTTTCAAAAAGAGGCACACATGCAACATGAGAATGTAATCAAGACTTCATATTAGCACTGACACCGATGTCAAATTAACCAAACCTTACCTAAATGCTTATGTGAGCACTTAGATTGAAAAAATAGCACTTTGAATTAACTAGGGCTCTCCTCCAAGTATAATTTACCATAAACAACTCTTCAGTCAATAGACAAATTAAACAAAAAGCTTAGGAAATAGTACGTCCACATAAATTATGGTCAAACTTGAAAATGATTAATCTGAATGAGAGAAGATTTTATTTAATTGATTGATTTGAAACAATACATCAGCCTCTATATCTAGAGAATTCCATCCCTAAAGTATTAATTACAAAGAGATCAGTTGGGTGCCCTTCAAGCAATCACAATAATCAAAGGAAATGGGTACACTTCAGGCAATCCTAAAAAAAGTACCATCACTACGATAGTAAAAAAGAAATGCAGAAGCAGAGCCCCCAAGATCGGGAGCTATTACTGACTAAAAAATGATTAATCTGAATGAGAGAATATTTTAGATTTGAAACAATGCATCAGCCTCTACATATAGAGAATTTTAACCCTAAAGTATTGATTACAAAGAGATTTCTAGAATCTTCTAAGAGCTTCTAACAAGATACTTATCCTACTAACAACAGTCAATTACCTTAAAAGTCCAAAATTCTAATGAACCAATACAAACACAAGTTTAACAATCAAATGACTAATAAATAACTAAACAACTTCAACAGCAGCAACAATGAGTAATATATAGGGCGAATACCCAAATCAGACATCACCAAAAAACATATTCAGGCATCACAAAAGGAAAAGAATTATCAGTTAGACACTGTACAACAAAAGCATTGAACAGTAATGACAATTTCTAAACATCACAGGGAATGCATAATTCATCATAAGAATGTTAAAACAATACCTGATCATAAGATTGGACAGCTTTGTCATAGCGACGACGAGAATCCTGATACAAACAAGCATAAAGTAAATCTACAAATGTAATGTTTGTGTGTAAAACATAAATTTTACGAAAGAAGCATTAACCTAGAAAAATAATACCTTCGTATCTTGCAAATCAATATTCATAAACTCCGTCAGCCGGTCAATCAACACATGCTCTACCTATACAAGAAATATGTCACCTAATTACTCAAATAGAAAAATCCATGCCAAAAGACATTTGGTAAGATGGCCTTGGAGATTGCCCACCATTTGTTGCACTTTAATTTTTGTTTCTCTTTATTCCTTTACTATGCAACCAAATATTCATGAAAAGAAAACCTTAAACAAGAAAACAATTTTCAACAAAAAGTTTGACTTTTATTACACACAAAGATAAAACCTTCAAACTATTCTTCATTGGACAAAAAGCATAACTGGGTACTTCCATAGGTTTAGTCATCATTTACAAACTGTTTCAGTTTTTCAAAATATGGAAATTGTTCTTGATGTTCCATTGGATTTTTCTAGAGTCCTCGAGGAATGGACTGCTTAATTTCTTAACCTTTTTTTTCTTCAATTAGCCCTAGCGGAATGGACACAATTCACAGACTGTTAGAAAGCAAGAATTAAAAGAAAGAAAAACAAAGGTTTTTTATTGAATAGAATGAAAAGAACAAAAAAAACAGGAGAGCACTCTCTCCTTCAAGGGCTTCCCCTTCACAAAGAGCTAAAGCTCAATCTACAAAAATTCACCCTCTTCCCCTTTCCTCCTTTCCTATTTATATCTAACTAATACCTCAAGTAACTAACTCGTGGATATTCTATCTATCTTAACTAAGTTCTCTTCTTTGTGTATCCTAACACAGGCAAAACAATGTAAAAGGGGAAACAGAGAAAAGGTCACATAATTACCATTTTACTACTATATGCATGATGATTTAAATCATTACTAGATCTTTGAACAACATCAGCAAATGGGCACTCAATACATTAAACAAGATTATATCCTGTCAATTTATTATGATTCACTTTAAAGTGAGATAAAATATGAGATTGTTTTAATGTTTATTTTAGAAAAATTTGAGGAGGAGAAGCAGAGCAAAAATCCATTGCCTTCAAGATAAAACACCTAAACTAAACAAGTAGCTTCGCAAAAATCCATTGCCTTCGAGATAAAACACCTAAAGTAACAAGTAGTTTTGTCACTATTAACAGAGAAAAATAGTGTGGCTGGTTAATGGACTCACCTGTGAACGAAGAAGCTCTTTGAAAGAAGCTAGCTCGCGCAATGTGGTAATAAACTTAGTTATGACAGGACCTACAAAAAAAATCAGTTGGAAAGAAAAAAACACCTTACGCTTAGTAGACGGTCAAAGCTGTCTTCATGATACAAGGTATCCCACTTATTATGTTATCATAAGGACCCAAACCAGAATATATGGAGCTCCGGCACATGTGCAACACTCCTCAATAAGTGTTTTCTTATAAAATCATTGTTTATTAATTCCAACACTTGAGCTGACACATGCACCTCCATACAGATGGACACTTCAAGGACACTAGGTTTTTTACAACATTATGAAAAAAGAAAAATATATAGCTTTTGATGTAAAATAAAATATTAAAAAAATAAAGTCATGGTGAGGCTTATTATGATAAAAAGATAAATATACAAAGGTTATATGTATCTTGATCATCATTTTAACTTTCTTTTTAGGTTGTTTATATTTAATTTTATTTGACATACACATACAGTGTTGTTTTCCCGGTGTCCATGTCAATGTTTGTGCTTCAGAAGCACCTTTTGGGTTGGCTTGTTTGAAAATAGAAGTGAAAATAAAACAAGAAATGAAAATAAATCTCAACAACCTCCAATTGATACACTAACAGGGTCATCTTGGCCACCACCAAATACTTCTAATGACTCAGCAAAGGTTATTTCTCCATTATATGCTTCCCCCAAAGCTGTCCTGAGGAATTACAGAATAAAGAATTGATTATGTCCAGCTGATATGGTTCCAACATATGGTTTTTAGGAAAAAAATGATTAGTGAAATTTTCTATTAAAATGTGGTTGTATGTTCAAAGACACATCTTTGATCCACCACGCCACAATCACTAATCAATAACCATCCACAGTTTACAATTTGATGAAAAATCATTATTTCAAAAGAGCCGACTCTTTTCATTTAATTAAACTTGATGAACATTTATAGTTAGATTTTCAACATATACAACTTCATGGCCAAGTTTGGTAGCTAATATCAATTTTGGGTTCAAACACATTTGCATTAAATTAGTAGACCAACAAAAAAGTGTCAAAAAAATATTGAAAAAGTTACGGAAAAATGCTATTACAAACAAATTAGAGAAAGTAGAAGTACGGTTGGGATAAGAAATTATCCCAAAAGAATAATTATAAGATAATGGTGAGCCATCTAGTTTTTTAGCATATGTGATCACATGTGCAACAGAGCTATCTAGTTTCTTAGCATATGTGATCAGCAATAGCAATCCCTTAGGAATAACCATGACTAGAGGTGAAAAAGCATCTCTACACTTCTTTCGGCTGTGTTGAAGAAAAACATTCACAGATAAAAAAGTAGAATTGACTCAGTAAATAAAAAATAGATCCAACACTCTATACATGAATGCCCTGGAACACTTACATAAACTTCTGACACCCGTTATATAGTTTCTGGCATCGATCCTTTAACTCATCAGTTGTTTCTTCAAGAGAAAATAACTGTCCCATGGAAGATAAATAAATAAATTACAGCAAGAAACCATACTGACAAAAATAGTAATGAACTAGTAATTTTCCAAAAGAGTTACTAATCCTAGAATCCTCATCAATATAAATAAACGGAAATGCATACGCACACACTTAATTCAGGGAGAAACGGGAAAAGTTACATAAATTGAAGACAGCAAAGAAGTACAGAGTAAACAATAAGAAATATACTTTCTGGACACAAAAGGAACAAAATCAAACAAAACAGGAAGAATACATCTTCACACACACACACACATAAAAGGACATTGGCTGAACATCTTAAAGCGCCAAGAAGACAAATGTATCCTACAAAAGTGTCAGTGGAAGACATCTTCCTTTCATAGAAACCTCGTATAAATTCTTATTTCCTTGCTCAAATCCAAATCAACAAAAACAAAAATTCCAAAGCAGTCCTAAACTAAAGCCTCACTCCACGACTTCCAATCAAATCCCTAAAGTAACTAACCATACAGAGCATGGACCGTTACGAAACAGTATTTGAAAAAGGCAAACATAAACTCTGAATCCAAGCTTGTGGTAGCAGCAATTTGAAGATTCAGGAGGGAAAGGAGAGGGAAAACAAAGCATCTCGAGAAACAAAGTGCAGAGCATAATGTTGCAGAAGAAAGGAGTGTTGTGAGTAAATGAAATCTGAAGCGAAGCTAAAATTGAAGGAAAATAGATAGCGAAAAGTGTGATTGAAATTGGGGAAAAGAACCTGTTTCTGGAACATAGGGGAATCGTCGAGCTTGACGAATGCCGATGCCATTGTTGCGTTGGTCGGTGTGGCGAGGTGGCTCAAGCTCTCTGTTATCTTATAGTTGAGATCGCATGTCGATGTTGTGTTTTGTTATGCACACACTTCTACACAAGGAGAAGGAGATGCAGCTGCGTGAAGTGACTATTTTGTCCCCGCTGTTAAACCACTCTTCTTTACTATTTGCAAATTATTTAAATAAATCATTTCCGTATTTATCACTTATTTCATCATCATGGACTTAATTAACTTTTAAGTTAAGTAATTTAAGTACTTTTAGTTTAACTTTTTATTTTATTTTTTAATATATTAAGTACTGCAGAATTTATTTTTCTAATTTAGTTTATGTTATTTTGAAATTATTTGGTTAATATAAAACAATAGCGAGGTTAATATAAAAAAAATTGTAGTTTTAAATTATTCATCATAATAGTTAATATTTATCATAAAATCTTATATTTATACATATAAAAAATACAAGTAAGATAATAAAATAAAGGATTACGTATGATTTTAGTCTTTGAACTTTGATCCAAAATTTGAATTTTTTCTATGTCCGAGATTTTAATACATTTTGATCCCTAAACATTAAAAATGAATAAAAATAGTCATTTTAATTCAATTAAGTTAACTTTTTTTGAGGTGTCGAATGCATTTTTCAGCAGATATTGAACAAAAAATGTGTCAAAAAGTGTAAATAACTCTAATACTAACATAAAAAACATTCGACACAAAAAAGTTAACATAATTTGTTAGAATGACTATATTCAATCATTTCTAAAGTTTAGGAAACAAAATGTATTAAAATTTTAGATAAGGACGAATTTTAATTTTGAATCAAAATTCAATGACTAAAAAATACTTTACCCTAAAATAAAATAACATTTACATCATCCATATAAGATTAAATTCATTGAACATGAACTCATTGAACGAAAATATTGATTTAGCTTATGGTATATAATTCTGTTTCTTAGATATGTTAATTGTAAACGAAAAGAAAGTCAACAAAACAATATCACTGACGTATATTAATATGGCAATACAAACATATCAATAAAATATACGATGAAATTCAAAATTTGGAATCAGTATTTTACACACTCATTAGTCTCACGGTCAAATTATACCTCTTTATGGTTGCCTTTATAAAATTGTATTTTAATAGCAACTCACATTAGAAATAGCTAACAATGTTAAATGCTAGACACAAATACTATTGACACTATTTTTATGAAAAACACAAATTAAATGTAAAATATTAGAGTTAAAGAAGAAGAATGTCTCTGGTATTTACCCTCTCTGATTCAATATATACTACAATTAACAATTCTAAGTTAATAACAAAAGTATGAATAATATTATAAAGTTGTAGTTGAAAGTGATTCATAATTTAATTGGGTGAGTTGGGAATGATGCAACCTTCTGCCGCAGCATATAAAAAATAAAGCACTCATTTGGGTTAGAATATTAACATAAAACTAGGTAACAGTGGGGTGATAATAAGATATATCCTCATGTGAAAAGCGAATTTTCTATTTTGTCATAAACAATTGTTTTTATCTGTTTTCCTTTATTGTGACTTGCAAATACTTGGACTTTTCCTTGCACGTATCAGAGTGTTCGAAGAAGGTGCTAAAAGAAATAACAGTTCCACTGACCAAGAAGAAACAAAGAACTTAACATTTTGTAGTGGGCTTTTATTGTTGTCAATACCCTAATTACATTGTCCTTTTTTTTTTCAAATCTAAAATATGCAGTGTGGAATTAAAGATGTATTATAAATTTTATAATTAAGAAGTGTACTATGAGCAGTGGAAATATTGATAAAAAGAGTTGTGAATTATGTTATAAGAAAGTGTGATGGTTTAAAGAAACTAAAAGTGGATTTTAATAAAATAGAATGAAAAAAGTTGATTTAGATTGTTTGTTATACGAGGGATGTGCTTCTAAGAAAGAAGTGTAAATCCTTACTAGTTTAATGTTATGCATTGACTAGGAACATATGTTGGTCAGAAATCATCTCATATTCTATTAGGTTTACAAACTCATATAGAGTAACGTAGTTTAGATAGTAAGAGTTTAATAAGTTTTTTATGGCAAAATTAGAAGTGTAATCTCTTGTTTGGTGATGTTATAAGTTAATTTATCCTATCTAGAGAATTTTTATTAATTTGTTAGGTAAAATGGAGTCAGAGTTGTTGTTACAATCTACTAAAAGGTTTTATGAATTGTTAATGCATAAATTTGAATGTTGAATCTAATATTATATTTTGCTTATGTGTTTGTGAATGATATGATGATTGAATCATTAAATGTTATGTTTTGGTCCTAAAACATATATTCAATTATAAATTGTTTGTGCATGTTGATGTTTGTATTAACTTTCCCTCTTTTTATTTTGTTTTCTGTATTTCTTTACGATGACCATTAATGTGGCGTGACCAAATAGGACCGTAGAAGATGGAGAGTCTAGATCTTTGGAGTTATGGTTTAGCTTGGCTGTAGAATTTTGAAGCATAGTGTTGGTGGCTAAAGGTGCTATAGCTTATATATGAATATGTAACGGTATAGTTCATATTCATAATAACTTTGATAATAAATGTTGGGGTACAATATATATATATATATATATATATATATATATATATATATTTATTTATTTTGTGCTGTTACATAATTGATAATAAAGTGTCCCCTAAAAAACACTTATAAAGAAAATTCTCCTTGTTAAATTATAGGAGACAAATGTATAGTGTAAAGATCGGTTAAAATGGCAATAATATAATTTTATTGTTCCTATGTATATTTTTAAGGTTAATATGTTGTTTAAGTTTTGTGTTTAATTTTTAGCTCATGTTTACTTAGAGAATTCTTCTACTCTGTTATTTCAATGTTACATGTTAAGGAAGATCCCACATTATTTTATTTTGGAAAAAATATTATTTAACACGACTATTTGACAATTTGTATAAAAAGTAGTTTTAATAAAAATTAACTTTTAAGTTTTTAGAAAAAAAAAAGTAAATAGTTATCGGTGTCCTTTTATTTTAGTTATAAGGGATTAAAATATATTTTAATGAGATTGAATTTTTTTAACCTTTTCGTAGTCATTTTTAAAAATCACAAAACACTAAAAACCAAGCAAAAAAAATAAAACCGAATCAGCCCAATAAATAAGGCCCAAATTCAACAAATCAGACAGAAAAGTGAAGAAGGCCCGAGTCCATGGTACACTAATAATTTATTTATCTTTTTAAAGAAATAAATTTCTTTTATACTTTTTTAATATAATATAATATAATATAATTATTAATATTAATTTAAATATTCATCGTTTTCTACAAATAAAAGCTACAAGTTTAAATAAAATTACAGATATTATTGTAACACATAACTATCATGATTCCAAAAAAAAAAATATTATAGTTAACTCTATAACATATTAAAAAATTACTTAAAAACAAATCAGGTACATCCTCCATAAAATCAACTAAACTAACTTGATTATTACTTTACAGAAAAAAAGGGGTTAAGCCATAATAATTATTACTAAAAAACAACAAAAAAAATAATACGTACACGTGAAACTAAAAATTGGTGTTACAAGTTTTTTGTTGTGAGTATTATTATTAGATGTTTTGTGTGTGGGCAAGTTGACACAAAAGTTATATAATATACGTAAAACATTTGAATATTCAAAGATGCGTTGCGTTGGTCGGAGAGAAACCCGTGATTGATTATTATAATTTGTTAACTTAATTAACAGATTGTAGCATATATTTAAGACACAAATATTATACTCTTTAAATTATAGCTACGAATACTTTGCATCTTTTTCTTTTGCTGCGTAATAGTTTGGCAGGAGCCACCGACGTTTCTAATTCAATTATTCGAAAGAGAAGGAAAAAGAAACCTACCAAAAAGTACTTTTGGAGTTTCAATACATCACCATTTTTATATATTAAATTAAATAATTTCTGTGACTTACAATTTTGGTATATATTTTTTCTCCACATTAAACATGATTTATTTTTTTCAATAATCATGGTAGATCTATTAATTTATTTACGGAGGTTTTTCTTATCAAACTTTACTGTATTAAATACCAAATATCTTAAGAGAATTAACTAATGTTATTTTAATAAATATATATTAAACACTTGTTTAAATTCGCATTGGGACTTAATTAAAATTTATATTTATAAAATTTTAAAAGTTATATTATAATATAAAATATTAAAAATCATAATTACAATTAAAAATATTATGAAAGTTAAGAATTTATAGAAATTATAAAAATATGATATATAAGATATATGATAAACATAAAGTATATATTAAAAAAAACTTGTTATTTTATTTTATTCACATATATTTTTCTATATATATATATATATATATATATATATATATATATATATATATTTTTTTAAAATATGTTATAAAATTATTGATTAAAAAATTTTCTTTTTTCAAATACGGATTTAAATGAGGTGTAGACTTAATTAAATTATATATATATATATATATATATATATATATATTTTGCCTGAACATAATCGATTCGTATTTATCTTGTTAACTTAAAAAATCCATATTTTTAAACTTAAGGTCGAAATGTTAAATTCCATTGTACTAATTCTAAATTTAAAGTTTCAAATAATAAAAGATAATTATGTATGTAATTGTTATGAAAGTTAATAAAGTTGTAATATATCATAAAGGGTTAATCGAGTTTCAAAGCAACCATAAATTTAAGAAGTTTTAATTAATCTTTGATTAAATTTTGATGATTTGATATTAAAAAAATTATATTTTTCAATTGAGTATCCACGTTTTTTTTTATTAACGGCAAGATAGGACGATCCATTAAGCGATCATCAGATTATTAATAGTGTACCGTATCTTATGTATAAAGTTATATTTTTTTTAGTACTAGACCATAAAATTTAATAATTATTTTAAAAAAATACAAAATTTATCTTGAAAGTTAATTAAAAATAGGTCAAATCATAATTAAATTAAATCATAACTTTTGTAATAAACTAAACTTATCATTAGGTCGTTTATAACGAAGTTGTCACAAGTTAAGTAATGTTATTTGTTAAAATTCACTTTTGAACATCAAAGTTGACAGTAAATGGTAATAAATAAAGAAACAAACTTCTGAATCACATTAAGAAAGTCACTAAAATCATGGTAAGACAACATTTTCACATTGTAATTGGATATTGAAGATGCATAGTATATTTATGATTTACTACCATAATAGTTGTTGTAGGGTCCATATTCACGTGTTAGCAAAGTCTATCAGGAGGCAGAGAACTCAAATTGCATTATGCGACAAACACAAATGTGAAATGCCAAAAAGGAGAATGATATTTTAGTAATTAAATTTTGAGAATTTTTTTTTACAAATTGAGATGATTACTTTTTAAATGATTTTGAAATATAAAAAAAAGGTTAAATATATTTTTGATCCCTTAATTTTCAGTGAAAATTAGAAATAGTCCTTCTCAACACTTTTGGACTAATTTAATCTCCTAACTTTAAATTAGTTCTTTTAAAGTTTATTTGACGTTTCAAACGCATGATAGTATTCATGATAGTATTTGAGTTGTTTACACCTTATTTACACAGTTTAATTCACTTTTGTTTCAATATTTGGTGAGAAATGCGTTTAAAACGTCAATTCAACTTAATACAATTTGGTTAAAAGTACTAAATTCACCGATTTTTTAAAGATGAAGAACTAAATTAGTCTAAAGTTTCAAGGAAAAACTAATTTCAATTTTCACTATAAATTAAAGAACAAAAATATATTTAACCAAAAGAAAATAATAAAATAGAAAAATAAGAAATTACTTAAAAATGTTATCTCACGTTATAAGAAAAAGTTGTAGAAATCCGGTTCATAAATCATTTTCATACTAAAATATGAGCAAATATACTTTGGTTACTTACCACATCTTCACTTCAAAACACTGTTTCCTGCACCAGACAAAATCTTGACATAAGCTTTTGCTATTCCTTCCACCAACACACATACACCAAAACATTTATGTGATTTTCTTCAATTATTTCACAAGGTACAACAACTTGTTCACTGCATGGAAGAATAGGGCAGATTAGGAAAATAAATACATAGGGGTATTAGCTACCTAGCTCCTGTGCCTCCACGTTTACAATAACACCAAAAATTTGTCACAGATGGGGACATGTACATGGGATCTGTCATAAAATAGCCAAAACTAAAACATTATCAATGGCACTGTGCACTCACGGCACAAAAAGTGTATTTAATAATAAACAAAATCATTATATAAAGAATAAAAGAGAGAGAGAGAGAGATGAGGAAGCAAGCATTGAAGTTAATAAGAGGGGTATGAGTGATGTTGCAGAGTTGTGGCTGAAACTTGTTCATAGTTTAATTGGGTGAGTTGGGAATGATGCAGCATATAAAAAATTAAACCACCTATTTGGGTTAGAATATTGATTAATAACATAAAAGCAGGCCACTGTAGGATGATAACAAGATTTATCTTTCTCTTTTGTCATAAAGGGTGCATAATCATATCCAAAAGCACAATTTTTTTATCAGTTTTCCTTCAATGCAGAAGTAGCTATGCCGAAGCCTTGTGACTTGCAAATCAACATCGATGGTCAGCAGATATTTCTCTTGAAAGAGGTATTCACTAATGTTTTCTAGAATGATATAGTACTGATGTCAACACTTAATTTTGTCCGGGAAATATTGATTCCGGTGTATTTATTTTGCAGAAGGTTATTTCAAAATACTGTGGAGGGTTGAAGAAAATCTTGAATCACAGAAAGAGAAGAGGTCATGGGAAGCAGGAGTTAGGGATTAGGATCAATGATTTTCCTGGAGGACCAGAAGGGTTTGAGCTAGTTTCAATGTTCTGTTACAATAATGGAAAAATACAAATCACTGAAGCTAATGTGTGTCTTTTACACTGTTGTGCTGTTTATCTCGGAATGACTGAGGAAATACTCAGCAACAATCTGTTGCAGCAAACAGAAACATTTCTTGAGAGAATCTTCAACTGGGAATGGAGTGACACACTTGTGATTCTCAAGAGTTGCGAGCGGTTTTATGCATATGCAGATGGTTATGGTCTATTGGAGAAGATCATCAGTGTCTTAGCCAAGTTTGTGCAGAATTCAGATTCAAACCTCCTCATGTCATCATCACCTTCAGCATCATCATCATCTTCTTCACCAGATACCAATTCTGCTAAAAGATTCTCTTTTTCATCCAAGAAAACTACCCCAGAGAAATTAAAGTCAACTTTGTCACGCAAGGCATGGTGGTTTGATGATTTGGCAACTTTACCACCAAACATCATTGAGAAACTTGTCCAGGCCATAGGAGCATACAAAGCTGATAACAAAGATTTAGCCCTCACAAGATTTCTGCTGCATTATCTGAAACTAGCCACTCAAACAAGAGTGGTTAATTGCAGCAACAACAGTGAGTATGGTGCTCTTGCAGAAACTGCAACTTATGGGGTGATATCTGTTGGAAAAAAGATGTTTTCTTGCAGAGGCCTTTTTTGGGTTTTGAGGATTGTATCAAAGTTTGGGTTGAGTAGAGATGTTAGAAGAGAATTGGAGAAAGTGATTGGTGGGGTGATTGAGGAAGCTACACTGGATGATCTTCTGGTTTCTGGGCATGACATGGGAGTTTATTATGACATTAATTTGGTGATAAGATTGGTTAGGGTTTTTGTTGATATGAATGGTTCTGATTCTGATGATGGAATGTGTTTACAGAAACAGAAAAGGGTTGGTAGATTAATTGACAAGTATTTGAGAGAGATATCTCCTGATCAGAACCTCAAGATCTCTAAGTTTCTTGGAGTAGCAGAATGTTTGCCAGACTCAGCAAGGGATTGCTATGATGGAGTCTATAAAGCCATTGATATCTATCTTCAGGTGAATAACACATACTCTTTTTCCCTTGATTTTCATATGCATCATCTTCATGAATGATCATAGTAATGAAAAAGATCAAAGAGATAACTGTTTTACTTGAGAAAGCAAATTTTTGGTTTTTATTTGTTTTTTTTAATAAATAACTAAAAAAATATTACAGTACCTGGTTTTTATTTTGCTTTCTGACACTAAAATCTGTACAAAAAACAATGAAGATCCCTGATTATTTAATTCTCAATTTGTTTTTATTTTTCTTTTTAATTAGTTTTATTATACTTATATACATACATATTCTTTTATTATATAAACATAAACACATGACTGTATTATGTGACATATGCAATCAACCAAAAAAGAAAGAAAGAAAGAAAGAACAGGGAAGGGACCAGGATACATACAATCTTATTTAAACATTTCCCTGGATTCTCAAATTTTTTCCCCCATCTTTCTAAGAGCATCCTTCTTCTAGGAGCTTCAATTGTAAAAATATTATATTGAATGCTGTAGTGTAAAAATTTCATGCTAAAAATTTTTAATCCGTATTTTGGTCATTTCACTTTCTTTTGTGGTTTTCTGTTACATAACACGGGGAGTGTAAGAAAATATAATGAAGTCAAGGCGTGCGATCGGATTTGGAAAATCTTGAACCATTTCTAATAATAAATCCCCAATTCCAAAAGTAATATAGAACGGGAAATTACTGTAAAAAATATAGCTTTAATTTCTACAATCTTACCATAAAAAAAAAAAATATATATATATATATATATATATATATATATATATATATATATTGCCTACCAATAAAAATCCACGGAAATATATACTGTTAATAGATGACAATATATATTTCCTTTGCACTGTTAATATACAGAGTATTCACGACTAAAAAAACTAATATTCATAAGTTTCATTCATCTCAATATTCTGAATTCTTGCTTCCAGCTCAACATTACTGCATTTAGCTGCTAAATAAAATTTTGTTCTTTCTTTTATACTACCGTATTTGACCAGAGTACTATATAGAGTGTTATACTAAGTATTATTTTGTGAACCAATAATGATTTGCAGTCTCATCCAAGTATCACATTTGAGGAAAGAACGAGACTGTGTAGATGTCTTAATTACAGCAAGCTCACCTTTGAAGCAAGTAAAGATCTGGCCAAGAACCCCAGAATACCTCCGAGGGTTGCAATGCAGGCTCTTATTTCTCAACAATCAAAAGTTCCGACAACTGATTACGTAACTGAGACTCCAAGAGTGAAACCTTCCCAATTAGTATTGTACAATGAAAAAACCAGAAACAGCATCACCCAAGAGAAAAAAGACATGGAACTGAACATAGACAAGATGCAGTGGGGAGTAATAGAACTGGCGAAATTACACAAGGAAATGAACAATCACGTATCGAAGTTGATCTTGCTTGATCCTGCTCGTACTTCATCCTCACCAAGATTTTGTTGAGTATCTTCATCTTCTGTAACTCTCCACCTCTATCCAAGATATTATGGTATTTCTGGAATTGTAAAAAGCTGTAATTGTAATTTTATCTTATATTTGCTTTAGAACTTCAACGCCGTACATGGAATCAAATAGTAGAGTTTTCGTTGCATACATCAATATTATGGGATAGTTTTCTGCGATCAAGAGAAATAATGTTATTGTGTATTAAGTGCTAAAGGTAGTAAAGTTTTGATTGCTTCCAATTTCATTGTTTTAGTGCATATGTAAGCTTGAGATATAAGAGTTATAAAATTGATCTAGTGGTAAAAGACAAATGGGAGAGCTCTCAGGGATTGTGAATTCAACTCTCCTACTAATAAAACTAACAACTAACATTTATCTATAAAAAAAAGTTTGGGACATTTTTTGAATAATAGAATAAAACAATAATGAAAGGGTGCAGGAAGAGATGTTCACAGTTCTGTTCTGAATGATAATATGTTTCAGAACAAACCCTTTTTAATATTTTGTTTCAAAAAGTGCTCCAGTTTTATTTAAATCAGTCAAATTTCTAGCTTTGCACTCTGTACCATGACCCACTACCTTTTAGTTTGTAGGGAAAGAAAATTAATCTGGCTGTCCTTGTTTCCTAAAGTTGTTAGCCTCTGGTTATACCATACAGGGAAAAAGGAAAGGAAAGAAGATAGAGACAAGTAGAGGAGTTATCACTCACGATTGGTATTGTGTGCTTAAAAAGAAAGGCCTTTCCTAATTTCCTTTGGAATGTATGTAAACATGTGGTGAGTGGAGACCACAAAATTACTTACTATCCTTCCAAAAGAGTATGAAAAGGAAGTTCTTTCCTAATTTCCTTTGGCTTTTACAATTAGAAAGAATGAAAAAATCAAATAGAATGAATGAGATGTGTGTAAGTATGTGGTGAGTGGTGCCCACCAAACTACTTCTTTTCCTTCCAAAAGAGTATAAGAATGGTGGGGCATATGGAAATTCTATCATCACTGCAATCATTTCCCATCTTTTGCAAATATGCTATCAAAGATGGATGAACTTCAGCCTTCCAATTCAACCTTTATCATTTTCTCTACGTCCTAAAAGCACATAACAAACAAAGCCAAGAATAATTGGTACGTGTAATGTATAAAGATTAACAACAATGCAATGATCACATAAAAAAGGTAATTTTATTTAAGGAGTTCACCGAATTACAATAGAAAGATATTTTCCTAAATAAAGAATATATTTGCGTCCAAAAAAAAAATACTCATGATATGAATTATGAAGCATCGGAATTTCAAACGCGCAGATGCTGATAAGTAGCAGATATGAAAAATGTAAGCAAAATGAAGCTCAACTATCAAGCATGAGTTCGTGCTATCTAGGAGTACGAATTAGTCACCATCAGCAGAAAGCCCCTGAAGCTTCCAGTATTTGGTGTGATTGAACTTTGCACAATAATTATGTTTTAGAAAATGTTTGATGTTTGATGAAATATCTTCAGCCAGTGCTTTTGTCCCACCGTTTTTTCCCGTTGTATAGGATTGAAAAATGGTCATTCTTTCTGGAACAGCTAAGTGGAACGGAATTCCTCTTCAGTTTCTCATGTGACATAATATTGATCACAAATAAACTTCACAATACTTGATTTGATTGATCCTGTGACTGTCTGTGTCAGAATATTTCCAGTCAAGAAGTCACACTTTGTTCTTGTAGTGAATCTGTACTACATCAACTAATAACACAAACAATACAAAATTTGAAAGCAAATAAGTAAGAGGACTACTAAAGTAATAATGATAGTGATAATATACTTAAAAAGTTCAGAAGAGATTTGACACAGTAATTTTGTTACCTGCCACTGCAAGGATAATCATAGACATCCCTTCGCAACAAGTACTTTATGATTGGACAAAGACACCAGCCTACAAGCTCAACAAATTAAAAAACTAAAGTCCAACAAAAAATCCAAGTTTAATTAATAACATTAGAGTTGTTCAAAAACAATGATCCACACATCATGTTCTTACATCTTTCACTACAATCCTGTCTGGAAAACTCAATTTTGGCAATAACCATTCCAACGAGTAGGCTGAGTTTTGATGATTGGTTGTACCGGGATGCTCATCTGAAAGGCAAGAATAAGCTGATAACATGGCTGATGACAAAAGCAATTCTCAATTAAAATAGTAATAATGGAATCCAAACCTGAAGAATGGATAAGTATTCTGTGTGTAACAAAGGACTGAGACAGTTGAAGGAGCAGTATCAAATTAGAAATCTTAAGACTGAATTTCAAAATTAAGCACACATATTAGAAATTAACAAAAAGAAAGCATTAGGAATTAATTTTGGTCCCTTTCTTCAACCCAGGAAAATAAAATGCATTAGAGAAGCCATAACAACTGTTAATTCATACTCAATATTTAGAAAAGATTCCTTCTGTAAACAACTGTTATTACATCAAATAACTAAACATAAAGTACAAGAGAAGATTATTTGAAGCAGCACCTGAAATTTAATAACTAAACAACTGCTTTACATTTAATGACTGCTATATTGTCATACATAATTAAATTATAATAAAAAGCAGAAACCAGTGATATTGTCTCACATCCAGGTCCTGTTAGAATATATTTTCTATAGTACAAATAAAGATAATTGTGGGTAGTTATCTATCATAAACTTTTCCAATAAAATGTTTAAGAATATCTTCATTTTATATAAGAGGCTTGCCAGATACAAGGCGTTGGGTTATCTATATAATTGTAAATCAATACCTCGGATAATTACTCTCAACTTCTCCTCCTTTCCCATCTCTCCCACCACTATAATTATTTCCTAGCGTCCTTCCACTTCTAACATTTTTAATTGATATTTCAGATATCGTTTCATTTTTAGGCCTTCATCTATAAAACATAAGATCTTAGTAGAATTTTGTAATGGGTATGGGACACGCATGACAGAAGTATATGATATACTAGTAGCAAAACTTCTACCTGCCAGACAGATGGCATGTATTCACGATACTGAAAATTTTGATGGTTTCTTGTCATATTTTTTGAACATCTTTCTTCCATGTTCCTGTTATAGGTATCATCATACAAAAATGAAGAAGCACAACTGGGATTAGAACAGATAATACAGCCTACGTTTTATTAGTGGCTGATCAATGAAAAGCAAAACAAGGATACAAAAAATATTCTGTTGAAAAACTATGAAGGCCGATTGGGTTTCACTAAATTATCTTGGCTTTACAATGTGTTGAAAAATATTACAGTGAAAATGAGGGAATAGAGGCGTGAGAAATATACTTATAAGAGAAAAAAGGACACTGAAAACAGGAAGGAAGCTTATATGACAACAAATACTTTTTTTTAAAATAAAGATGAGAATGTTCTTCCATCACTATACAGGATATAATCCTAACTAGGTTAATATTACAACCTGTGCCAATCATATGCCACATTCTTGATATTGTTAAAAAATAAAGGGGAATAAATACAAAAGTAAGTAGACCAAACCAAACCCATTAGGAAAACCTAAAATGTAAAAGACCACGTCTATCTCTACAATAATCATAAGACATGCAAGGAGGAATAGCCCCCACCAAACGAATGCTAAACCTCTAAAACAGTGGTTAAATAAAATATCACCACACTAATTACCTTCTCTTAAAATATGAGAAATCCATTCTTATTTTATATTACAGGATAAAGTATATGGCAGTGTTGTTCTCAATCAATTACCCCATGACCAGCCTCCTAATAATTAATAGCAACCAATCCTCTGACAAATAACCCTCGAAATGGATCAACTCCTCCTTAACCCATAACTGTAGTAAATAGTTTTTAATGCTTTTGACACGTTGCACTGTGTTATCAAAATCAACAATGAACCAATAAAAGATATCTTCCTGATCATACAAGATTTTAGGTGAAACTCAAGAGTTCTTCAAGATTCTCTATATCCGGAAATTGAAAGGATCGTGTTTTAAATTCCACAACCATTATATATGACTCACCCTTTGACCTCATTTGAAGCTGTAGAATATCTATTCCCAAAAATCACTGACTTTGTGGCCATAATAAGCATAGGGTGCACCTGAAGAAGTTTTCTAATGTTCTGTACTACAGCTTCTGACACAGTCTGAAGGAAAAGTTTTTTTCTGCATCACATGATATCTACAAATTAAAATCAATATATATCTGAACCAATGATACACACTTTCTTCTTGTTTTGTATCTACAAGTTTTCACACTTTAAGAAAGTTAAAGAGGGACAATTTGATCACTTAAGATTGAAAATTCTGAATTAAATCGATGCTCTGAGAACTTTAAAACATGAGGCCAAAACACAGCCACCATCTACAAGGAAATACCAACATATGTATAACTTACTTGCTGGTTTGTCTTTGAGACAAGAACATTGATGCACGATCCATCCAATGAAAAGCTCCAATGCTGCCAAATACAGTTCACTCAGTCCAAGTTTTCTTATTACATAATTTATTCAGAGCCGATACAGCAACATTGAAAATAACAGTTGGAACCTATGAAATAGCCGCATCATTCCCCACCCCACAACTATACACAATATCTCCAGATTTTTAAAACGAAAAGTTATTTAAATGGCATTCCAATATATCAAAGGAAACCGCAGAAAAAAGAAAAAAAGAAAAAGACTTTTATGTTTTACTGTAAGATGAGCCAGCCGAACTAACAATAGCATAAAGATCACAACTAAATTGAGCAAATAGAAAAGCCACCAAAAAACAAGAGCAGTTTATTTTACAAATCATAACAAATAATAAAGTTGATAATTCGAGAAAAAAGCAAGAAACCAGCCTGTCAATCATGAGCACGTGAACACCAACTCCGTGAACTTCTTTCTCCTTCTCTAAGCGACAATGCAATGTCTACAGCAGAACAAAATGAATAAGATACATTAACAGAAGTAGTGATAAACACTGATGTAGCAGTGCAGAAAGAGATCCTAGATATAATAACATGGTCTAATTACTCATTTGATTTTATACCTCCACAATCTTTACAGAGTAGTCTCTACCTACACACATAAGGGTGAGAAAGAGATGGGTTGAGCTTATCATTGCCCTAATCTGACCTCAAATTTTGATTATATCATTATTTAAATTTAAACACAACTCAATCAAGACTAAAAAATAAATGGAACAAACCGGATTAACCCAACTTTTTTAATGTAATATATAGATCGTATCAGTATGTATGACGAAATAATAAAATAGAAAAAAAAAAGTATAAAACTTAAATTCTGGTGTATTTTATAATAAATATTATAAATAAATAAGTTCCTAGTAAATATAATATCTTGTTATAGAAAATATTGTCTATTAAATATAAGAAAATTATTACTAATGTATACTTGTTCAACTAAACATACTAGGATACAAGTTAGTAAAACTAATGCACTACAAAAGTACAATTCAATTGTATGGTTTGTATCACAAAAACATAATAAACGATAAAAAGGAATAATGGTTTACCCTGAGAGTGTGAAGAAACTCAAAGCTATCGTAACAACGGACATACAAAAAACGGGCCATGCAGAGACGGTACAAGGCCTGATCATAAGAATCCGTTCCGTGTTGCGTGATGCGATGAATGAGCAATTGAGAGAAGCGCGTGATGTCGAAGCGGCAATCGAGGTCGAGAAAGAGGACCAAGTGGTCGAGGCCTCCGTAGGGTTTGGGGAGAACGGAAGTGATGGCGGCGTGAATGAGAATTTGAGTTTTGGCGGAGGGCGACGGTCCCACAAGCTCCAGGACGTTGCCGACGCGGAGAGGAACCCTATGCAGCGGCGGAGGAAACACGAACGGCCGCACGCTGCTCACTCTGCTCAGCATCTCCGCCGCACTCTCATCTCCCTCAATCCACTTTTCAATTTCCTCTTTCTCTTTCATTTCTCTTCTCACTTTTCAAATCTCAATTCACCTTTGCATTATTTCTTAATATTTCTCACTCCCACGCAAAGCACACCTCTTCCCGCCTAATAATCCTGCTCACAACAATAACGATTTCGCCCTCTGATTTTTATTTTTATTTTCTTATTTTCTGAGTCGAAAATAGCTCTCGTCTTATTTTCATCCGCTGGAAAAAAATAGTTTTTTATTAAATTTGCATTAACTTAGTTAAAGTAATTGACATATATTTGATATTTAGTGATGATGACATATTTGTTAAAAAATTAACGTTAACATCAAATTATAGAAGTATTTTATCTTTATTTTTTATATTAAAACCATTTTTTTCTTTAATAAAGATATATAATAATTACTGAAATTTTAAAAAATATTTAAATTATTAGCGAAGTTCAAGTAAAATTAACAAAATTAATTTTTTTTATTAAAATTGTAAGTTTTTTTATTATACTAAAGAAATAATATTTGAATTGCTGAATTCACTATTTACTCTAATTTATATTTATTAATTGGTGATATGAAATGTATATTATTAAAAAATTTATTTGAATTCTACTTTTTTAGTGAACTATATCTTTACTTATTGAGGCTTTTTATTTATTTCTTATAAAGAATCGCTACGATAAAAGTTTCAAAAAATCTTTAATTTTGTTTTTCTTTCCGATCCTCCTTAGCTGTTGTATTTGGCAGGTCACTTTAACTTATTTCCCTAGTATAATATTAAATATATTTTTGCTTTGTAAATTAGTATATAAATTTATGCTTTCTTTTAATTAAATACAAAATATTTTGTCTATTATTTATAAAATAATGTAAAACATATATGTTTTAAACATGTGATTATATCTATGATATATGAATAAAATACGATATCTATTCGATACATTTATTTTAAAAATATTGTATAATATGTGATATATAAATATTAAAAAGTGTATAATAATTTTTAAAAATATGAAAAATATATAAATTTTATTATTTAAAAACAAATTCAAATCATATATATATCAAAAATTTTAACAAAATATTATAAATTATTTTTATCATAAAATTATTATTGTTTTATAAATTAAATATTTTAATAATGAGTATTATAAAGTATTAATTAATATATGTGTCGGATACGGATCCAATTGGTGCAACATAAAATTATATGTTTAAATATATGATAATACGTTTTGAAATATTATTTGAAAAGACTTTATAAATGATTATGTGAGACCGCCGGTGAAATTTAATGGTGTGGTTAGACACCCGAATCATAAAAATATGTTTTCAAATGCTGTGTGAAACAAGATACTATATATGTGAATAGTTGACATTTGGTGAGATTTGAGTGAGTTATTATATTATTAATGATATGTATTATTGGTTTATGATATTTGATACTATTCTGTTAATTTATTTTTGCATATCTGTTATTAACTGGGACGATGGTATATGTTGATATATGATAGCAATTGTTATTACAAATGTTGATCTAAATGGACTATAGTGAGGAGTTTTGAGTTTGATTTTTGGAAAAAAAAATTGTAAAAAAACTTGTTTTAAACAAATTTTATTGGAAAGCAATATAACTTTGATTAAACTATGAATTTTTGAATCTTATTATTATTGAATTGTTTGAACAAATAAATAAAAAAGTTTTCATTTTCATGTTTAAACTGTGATATGAGATTGACAAAATAAAAAATTTTAACCGGGTTGTTACATCTTTCACGACGAAGATTACGTAGATGTTATATTATATGAAACTAAAAATGTTTTATGTTCATAGAAAACATTTCATATGACATTTGTTCAAAGATATTTGACCTAATTTGTCTAAAATACAGGAATTAAATATACACTCTAATTTAAGAACGAAATATAATATTTTATAATAATTTAAAAATAAAAAATATATTTATCTTTTAAATAATTATACTGAAATAGAAATGATCACATTTATTAGGGACTTTTAGATATGATAAATTCACCTAATCTATAACAATATATAAAGGAGATTCTCCTTTTTGTGTCCACTTTTCAAAATACCGATTTTACCCTTTAAATATAATAATTTATTAAATTTTTAAAAATTGACCGTTACTTTTACAAACTTTTTATAAAATCGGATGTCTTTGCTTCTTCTCTTATTCTTTATTTATCAATGGTTATTATTTTATCTGTTCTTATATATTTTATTTTATTTTTAATAAATATAATTTTAATTTATATATTAACTTAATAACATTATAATATCATCACCTACTAATATAATATCACGTATATTTAAAAAATGCATACACAGAGATGAGATAGCGCTTGTGTTACGCTAGTAATAATAATAATAATAATAATAATATTATTATTATTATTATTATTATGTTGTGGTGTTGAAGAGTGTGACTGTGCAAGGAGACGTGGCTTCTTATTAACGTATGACATGTTTTTTTCCCGTGCAGTGTTAGGAATGCGTAAGCAACCACGAGGTTTGCACATGGCAACTTGTGGTTGGCTTTGCTTACAACCAAAACGTGAGGTTCTTGTTCTCTTAATTCCAGAACAACCTTCAATATCCACATTATGTTGTTCTTAAGTTTATCTCTTTCACACTCTCACGTCATTAATATCTTTAAGCTTTGTTAATAATATAGGACCCATCAACACCAAGAAACACAAGATTTTAAAAAACATTAACCGAAGGGGGTGGTTGTTCCAATACGTTTCTGTTTTTCTGTCTCTCACGAACACTACCAGGTTTGCTCTCTACATGCACTTTACATGTTCGATAAATTTATTGATGGTTTTGTTTATGTATATACACTTAACAGGTTATTAGCCAATTGCTCTTTCTGCATGGTTTTGATTATAAGGAGTATTAGTGTTTATTTGTGTCATTCTGGTTCGTACTAGAGTTTTTGTAATCTTCCATTGGAAATCTAGTATTGGGTTATGAAAGGAAAAGACCAAAACAAAACAACTTTCTATATCGAACTAGCATTTTCTATTCACTTCTTTGATATGATTGTCTTGGTTTTGAAGTAGAATTTGGGAAAAGCATAAGATGATTTCTTTGATCTACTCTGTGCATGGAGTTAGGATGATGTTAGTTAACTAAATTCCTGCTTATAAGCTGGTCAATTTGATCGGAGTAAAAATTGTCCCTGTCTACTGTTATCCCTGGCTTTTGTTGCTATAATTGCCTACTGGTCTTTCAAATTTTGTATCTGCTTCACGATGTTTTTAATTTTTAATTTAGGATGGGTTAAATATGTTTTTAGTCCTTAAACAAAATTAAAATTTATTTTTATCTAAGACTTCGATACATTTTAATCTCAATCTTTAAAATTGAATTAGTATAGTCTTTTTAATCTAATTTCGTTACCTTATTTTATGTGTCAAATACGTTTCAAGTTAGCGTTTGAGTTGTTTATACCGGTTTAAAAGCATTACGACTTCCCATTTTAATGTCAACTGAGAAATGCATTTAAGAGATAAAAGAAAATTAATGAAATTGAGTTAAAAAGTTATATTTATTCATTTAAAATATTTGGAAACCAAAGTATATCAAAGTTTTTAACAATGAATTATAATTTTGCGTGAAAGTTTAGATAATAAAAATATATTTAACCCTACTTTTATATACCAATTTTGTTATTTGTCTACAAAAAAGAAGAGAAAGAAGTCTGTGTAGGGTTTAGATTTGAGAACAAGTATGTCTGTTCTTTCTTGTTTTTGTTTCTCTGACAGTGTTTTCCACTTTCCATCTATTTTTTGAATAACAGTGAGTGCAGGACACGATGAACATTATGTCCACCCACCAGTGTTCTTGGCCCCTTAGAATTCAAGATCATCCTGACAAAGCAAGCATTAATAAGGCTCCATTTTGTAGAGGATTGGACTTGCTTAATGTTGGATACCATGCTCAAAAATATGGTCACAGTGCCAGAAAATGCAGACCCATTTTTTCCAGTTCAGGAACCAACAATATGGATGCTTCTGATTCAGATGAAACTGATAAGAACAAACCCCAGAACGGTGAAATGGGAGGAGTATGTTCACTTTTCAGTATCCTGTTATACATGTAATTTATTACATTCCACAATATTTCACCATGTTGCCACCTAAAGAATTAGAAATACAGTTTTTCTATCCTTTAATTTGTCAACCTTTCTGACTTAATTCCTATGTTTCTTACCTTATTCTCCTTTTTCTAGTTTTCTCTATGAGTTGTATATTTAAGCAAAATCTATCTCGTATCCTTGATTGTATGGTTTTGATTAATTTACATTCATGTAGAAGTTGTTTTCCAAATGATTAAATCCAGACTCAGTTCTCAGAATAATGATTAAGTATTAACTTTCTATTGCTGTGCATACATCTGAGTCTGGCTCTTTTGAAATATGCATCAGGTGAACAGTGAAATTCTTAGAGAGAATCTCGAGAAAATAGTTGGAAGAGATGATTCCACTTTTAGTGGATTTGACCTTGCTACTCTCATTAGGAACAAATATGGGAGGTCTTATGATGTTCAGTTGATAAAGAAGGTAAGTTTCTAAACATGTGGAATAGTGTGAGATTTACTTGTCCTGCATAAAAAATGCAACATATATAATAACTTTTTTCTTCCGGAGTACAATTATTGAGAAATGCTTGCAATTGAAAAAAATGTGATAGTAAAGAGTTCAATGTTGTAATTAATATCCTGCAGTATGTTTAATTAAAAATTTAGGTTTAAAGGAAATTGAATTAAAATAGGAGTGTTAAAAGAGTTGTTGCATCCTTGTTCTTGAATGTTGTTGCATTATCTGTTTCCTTCAAATTATATCTTTGTCCTTGTTCTTGAAACTTCATATGCGTATATGATGTTTGTTCCCTACTTTCACATTTTACTTATGAAGTCCTTGGAGCATTATATCAGCTACTAGGTGTTTGCTTGATTCTTTGAAATTGGATAAATTGGTGAACTAAGTCATAGTTTGATCTTCTATGGTAGGAATTCATGGGAAGAAATCTCCTTGCAATGAATGTAATGTGGAAGTACATGGAGCAGGTATTAAAACTTTTGTGCTACATAGATTCCTTTCATTTGGTTGTGCTCTAAAGTACATGGTTATTAAGAGTTTTTTGTACTACTCTGGAATTGCTTGTATACGTTGAAGTTATCCATGTAATAATGTGTTTCAGTATGTCCAATATCGTTTTGCTATTAGAGATCTTTCCCATTGACTGAAGAAGAGTATATTCTGAGGCTTGATGATGTTGCAAACACCTTGAAATGTTGGGGAGCTGTCTCACATATTCGGAACAGCCTAGAAAAGTCCAAGGAACGACCTCGAATAGGGAAGGTAAAGTTTTGCAATTCTTTTGCACAATTATGTAGATGTCTATATATCATTAGATCGTGGAGAGGTTAGTGGTTCAACTCCTCCGTTAACAAAAACTAACAAAAAAAAAAATTATGAAAGAAGAATAATTTTGAATGGAGATAAATTTATTTTTACGCTGACAATAATCCTAGACATAAGTTTTGGTTGGCAAGACAAGAAAAACTTGTCTGTGCATGTTGTAATATCTAATTATTTGGTGCAGGCAGTGAGCATTTTTATAGATATGGATGAGTCAGGTGCTCGTTCCAACGAGTGGATTTACAAATAGAAGGGAAAACATTGGTGAGTTGATATCTTGAGCTAGTCACTGGATTCAGATTACAGCTTTGGAAAAGTCCACTGCCGCAGAACCACCACTTTTTGTGAATTTCGTTAGTTTGGAATTTTATTATACTTGGATCTTAACATCCCCAGATGCATTTTCTAACGTTTCTGATGGCAACTTGGCATCAGGGCTAGGCAACAATAATTTTGGTTCTTCCCTTCTTTTTTTCAATTTTTCATATTGATGTAAAATTAGTAAATATAAGAATAGCATTCATACTAGTTAATATACGAAAAACATTCATATTAAATTTATAACAAACTTGTTTCTAATTTAGGGGTTATATTGATATTAATGGTTGTTAATGTTTTGCAAGCCCTTTCCTTGAGAGAATTACTTGAACATGAGAGAATTTGAATCATTTGTCAGTGAGTGAATATAGTCATTGACATTGAACTTCTTGGATAGAGATACACTTTTCAAAGCTACTTTTATCGAAAATTTTCTAGAAAGAAATTTTCAGCAGCAAAACAATAAGAGCAGACTACTTTAAATAGATTCCAATCCAAATTTTAAAAATTTGCGTGATATATGAGAAGCCGTGCATTTTTCCACCGTTTTTAAAGCATTTCCCTTTGTTCTTTGGCCACATTATTTTGTGAGCATCAACTAAAGTAAGAATTAAGGTGTTCACCGACCTACTTTCTCTTCATGTAGGTATTGACAGCTTCCAGTTCACAGATACTAAAACACAGAAGATAGAAACAACTCATTCTACAGAAACTGAATTATGGCAACAAAAAATTAAACTTATGAATCCATTTCAGTAAAGGCTACAATTTACATGCTATCTAATTTATCTTTGCCTGCTTTCTTTACAATACTTATAAGCCGACCTAGCATTGCCATCTACACAAATAACCTCGTTGATACATCAAAAGTTACATAAACCTCTATCACGCGCTGTAAGGAGCCGGAGCAGTCAAAATAACTCTTTACAATCAAAGATCAAGACCAGACAAGTCATTCTTTGCTTCAAACACTACAAAAGTTTCCTTTTTTTTCTGGTGGAGGAAAAAAGAAAGAAGAAAACCTATAATAAATCCATTTTAAGAGCTGCTATTTTGAATTGGTTGTGAGGGACACTGGTCCGCTGTTAAGAGCTTCCTAAGAGAACGGTACTGCAGGCGGACATTCTCTCCAGTTTCAATAATCTTGAGCAAATACCTGCACAAAGTTAAACATTAAATGAGAATTTTACTTTTCCACTCTTCCTGCTCAAATTAATATTGCAAAAAATGTACAGGAAGTATGATAAGATAAACGATAGAAATCAAGTGTGAAAAGTATAAAAAACATTATAAACGGCATAATCCCACACACAGAACCAAAATAATATTCTACACGTTCAGAAATAGAACATTATAATTGTCTCAGATGTATACATGTAATGCAGCTCAGATTCGGTCATTTAAAACGGCATATCTGAACAGAGTAAAAACTTTCTGAAAAGTTGGAAAACAAAGAGTTGATTCACTTGATTGAGGCTGTTTGCTTTCATACGGGTATACAAAAACTTTATAAGTCAATCTAAGAGGATATCAACGTAAGTATATTATCCATAAAGAGATGAACCAGCGACGGTGATTTTGGTTGGTGACAAAGACAGCATGAGATACAATGAAACCAAGCAAAAGCCTCTATACCATTAGACACCTAAATGGGAAAATTTGCCGAGGCATAAAAAGAAGCCTACTAATTATGTTATGGAATTTGCAAGTAGAGCTTTTATTTAAATATTTCAACATTAAGGGTAGCTTATATCTCAAACTATATCGAACCTACAAGCACTTTAACAAGTTCATTCTTAATAACTCACCAGCCATTGAGGCATTGAGATGTAATCACAGCTTCTTTCCCAACAAATTTTTCTGGTGTTCTTCTGTTACCCTGTAGAAATAGATTGTCCATTATTCCACTGACCCTTCAATATATTATTTGCCAAAAACTAAAAATATAGCACTGAAAACTTTTACCTTTATAATAACTTTCTCATTTACCGAAAATGGATATTGCACTCCCCGCTGAAGTCCATCAGGAGCACTATAATCTCCATTTTCCTGAAACATTTGAGAGTCAATAAACAATTTTTCTCCTGAAAATATCAGAAACCATATTTAAATATCACTTCTACACAACACTACTGGTTTGCTACTACTGCTAATTGGTTAATCTCTTCATCAATTTATTTGATGGGTTTGAGTCAGTCAATTTAAGTCATTTTAAATCTAGAAGTATTACATTAGCAATAACTTAATGGCAAGAAGAAGATAGAAAATTGGTAAGCATTAAACTACATACCAAATAAAGGTTTTAGTTAAGACCACCTACACTCATGCCATAGTGAACCCCGGAGCAAGTTGAAGAAAATTATAGGGTCACTTAAGGTACAGACCAAGATAAAGATTAAAGAGCTGAAATTGTAAATGTGCCTATAAGATATACCCTTATAAAGCTTGTTCACTACCTGCCCTGAATTCTCAGATTACCCTAATAACCAACATCAGATGAACCAATTGCAAAATAAAGGGGCCAAAAAATTACAAACAAAAGCACTTGCACACACGATATATAATCTCTCACAACTCCAAGCTTCTGGGTCATAATTGTCCTAAACTTTCGGAGAAAGAAGTGCTTCTCTTGGTTAAAAAAGATATCTCAAGTTCGCTACAGTTCCTATACTGATGCCCATAAAAATATAACCCCGACTATAATCTGATAGAACTTAATATTCAACGTATCACTAAGCAAAATGTAGTTCAGCTCCATAGACTAGACATATTCTCTAGAACAAAATCAGAAAAGACAAATAAAGACGAACACAGAGAACAGGGTATCAAACCAGATACACAACTACTCCATGCCAAAAGCCTCTGCTTCCCACTAAAATCCTTATATGATTATTTCCTCAAGTTCCAGTCTCACCCCTGCATCTTACCTCTTATAATCCCCCTTGCGATTCTCCAATATCCTTTTCCAGTTGTCCAAACTGGTAATTCAGTTCTTTCTCTTCTCCAATCAATTTCTCTGCAGACAAACTTCTAGACATATTTCAGAAACTTTGGGGACCAGGATTTCCACAAGTTGGCTATATGACTGCAAGCTCCTATATTCAAAATCCAGTGGCCCAAATTTTGTTTTAACTTAAATTTTATTATCTTTTAAATATAAGAAAAAAAAAAACAGTGGGACACTTTTTCCATTCTCTCTGACTGCAGGGAACTCAAAAAGAAATTGCCACTAATAAAGAACATAAGATATGAAAACAAGAAATATATGCACAAAGATGGCATTATCTAGTGCCTACTATTAAATTTAAAATCAAATCTTCGATAACCTTAGTGAATAAAAGCACTGTAAAATTTGAATCTCAAATCTGGAATTTCTGAATAAGACAAGACATTTCTAGAAATCATTTTAACAAATGGAACTAACAAAAGCTGAATAACATTTTTACAAAGTACATTTCTGGAACAATCACATTCCAGTCAACCTCAGATCCATGCTTTCTCCTAGTCATTGTTGAAGTAGAATATAAAACATAGCGCCACCAACAAAAGAAGCTGAAAAAACACTTCATCATTCTAGGAAAATCATACCATACACAGTCAACTTAAGATGTCCTGCTATCTCCTCTAATCACTGTTAAGTAAAAATGTTCGTTGTATATTTGTCAGCTGTCTCGCATTTAATGTATAGCTTCTAAGATATAAGAATGTTTTCTTCTGCCACTATTTCTTCTTTGAACATTAGCTAATATTTTGATTGAAAAGGAAAAAAAAATCACATGATACTTAAGTTGTATACCCTGTTCACTCTTCTCATTGAATCCATTTGGTCACCCATTTCTTTCCGCCGCTTTCGAAGAGCAGCATTACGAAATAACCTCCGTTCATCCTCATGCTTGACAGCACCAGCTGCAGCTCTAAGAGCTGAAAAGGAAATCAAATTACTTTGTCACAAAAACTAAACAAATAAATATATAACAGAGCAAAAAGCACAAAAAAAGATATAGCAGAACCAGAAATAAGGCTATATATAACCTAGTGTATATAGTGCAGATGGATAAAATATAAACTACAAAAGAAAATGGTAAATACCAAGATTAGGGATCAAAGAACCAGTTTCAATTTCGGTATTGCAGAGAGTACATCTGGACTGTGACAAAAACAATAATTGTAAGTATGATTCTTGTCTCTCCCCATCTAAAAGTTCAATTAGATAATGAGAATGGAAAGTAATAAAAACAAGACGATGCAAGTACAACCAAAATCAGAATACAAAATGTATGGAGGTACAAATACTGAGAAAACAAGTTTAAATACACAGCATACAAATATCTGGTAGACTTTGATACTGGATTTGATTGCAAAATTGAAGGCATTAATTAGCTTAAAGTAGTTAACATTTTGTTATAAAAGTTAAATATTAACATTCAGAACATCAATATAATATTTAAGCTTATTAACTTGGGGATGTTCTGGTAACTTCCATCTTTGCTGTATGTATCTGTATTCAATTGTGATTATACACAAATAGATTTGTCAAATATTCTACAATCTTATCGAGTATCGGCTCCATAATTCCCACAACTCACAAGGTTTCACATACTTCAAATCTAAGTATTAACTAGTGATTCTCCTCACTACACTGAATTCATGACTATTAATCACAATATTGTAAACAGCTGACCCATCAATTCCAATTTTACCCCAACCTTTTATTCCTAACATTTACAAATTATTATCTACACAGCAGCATAGATTTAATCTTTGCACTCAAGTATCAAGTAAAACATGTGCAATTGTGTCAATATGGCAGCATCACGTCATGCTGCAAACACTCCACCCCTCCCTGTTGAACCCTCAAGTGCTTGACAAAGTGCGGATGGGGATCATGGATTGTGGGTGGGCTAAGTTTTAATTAGAATGTCTTAAAATTTGATATTTTTTTCTTCATTTTCAGCACCGTATGTGTGTGTACAAGAAAGGATATAGTTACTTTCCATTGTCGCCCTTCATTTTCTTTTAATCCAAAGGTTAAAGATGAGTTACTCCTTAGAACCATAAGTAAAAAGAAAATATAAGGTGGGGATGAAAATTTTGAATTTAATCCCCCCTCTATATATATAAACATACACATTGTGTGTAATACAAAACTAAATAGGGTTTAAAATAGGAGTCACTACACTTATAGCCTTTATGGGGATGGTTGGTCATGCTGCTATTGACTGCTTGCAACTAAGTCCTACTATGTCCACAGATGGTTCAAATGCATAAATGTAGCTTTCGTCGCAATGGACCATATTTCTTAATACAGAGATAGGAAAGAGTCCTGCTTACTGTTTCAATAACTCTCCTCAGCATGAGACCACCAAAAGAATGTCCACATGAGACAAACATGGCATCTTCAAGGAATGTGCCACTGGTAAACAAAATTAGAAGAGGAAAGGATAATAGATATCAGAGTTAAATTAGATCTTGGTACATGCTTAAACATAATCATAATAAATGAAAAGGACACAAAATGAGGCAATAGCCTAACATGCAAGTCAAGAGGAAAAGTTTAACATGTGACTGGAGAATGCGAACAAAAAAACACAAATGTTGCATTAGATATTAAAAGATCCAGAACTAAAATTGCTGTAACGAACAAGTCAGGTGACTTAAAACCCAATCGAATATTACAAATTCCAACTTTTCAGTTTTTCTTAATCCAGCGTTATCTATAGCTTCATTATGCAACATAGGAAAGTCAAATATCAAAGACGATTTTCTCTTCTCCATATTACATCGTGATATTTTGATCGATGCCATTGATAATATCATGTATATCACGATTTAACTCTGCCTCCATAGGAAATGTCAGAAACTATCATTTGGTACAATCAGCACAGTCTTAAAACATACATGCAAAATATAACACAGTCTTCACAGAACCGTACATTCAGCAACAGTAGCATAGCCAATAGTAACAGAAAAAAGACAGAGTAATGAATTACAAAACCTCAGGCATAGCATAAATTCTCTAAGGGAGAAAGTAAGAATATGGACAGAGCAAAGATAGTAGTTTATTTTCATATCCTTAAATTTATTGCATGTCTTATTAAAAGTTGCACAGATCACATTAAACGAAAGAAATGTGCACTACATCAAATTTCAGAATCTAGAATTTCAAAATAAGAAAGGAACAAAAAAAGTAGTCAATCCCAAAGCTTTGGGCATACAATGCTCAAACAACATGGTGTCACTTTCATGTATTTCTGCAATTACAGTACACACAACCATTGCAAAACTTAGCATAATGGTTTTATGTATTTCTCAAACAGTGGATTTATTAAGTTTAAAGTTTTAATAAACTTTCGTGTTATAGCAACTTCTATTTTATTTTATTTTTTCAAGAAATTTAGAAAGAACTGAGATTATATATGTTTGCAAGCGATAAAAGTGGGAGGAACGAAAAGAAAAAGAAAACATGGATAACTATGTTTTTCCCTTGTTTGGTTTGAGTGAAAGTGAAAGGAAAAAGAGAAAAATAGCTGACTTCAACAACTTTTCTCTCTCATCTCATGCAACAACAAGGTTAAAACAAATCATATAGCAACATAACATCAATATCATGCCTCTCAAACAAACTGCTAAATCAGTTGGAGAGTTGATGTTAATGTGTTAAACTACACTTACGATAAAGGATCTGATAGAACACTTCTTAATGATGGCTCCTTGTTCATACTGTTTTGAGCAGCAACCTGAAAATAGAAGGATCATAAGTGTCCACATAAATCAAAAAAAATATTTTCGTTCAGGGAAATTGTGCTAGAAGTTTTACGACAAGAACCATTACTTATGCAAGACTCTTATAAATGACAGGGACACAAGAAAAAGACCATTATGTTTTCTGATTAGCAGGCCTCAATGGTTAACCAGATCTTCCAATGCCAACAAGCTTACAGACAAAAATACTAGACGTGTAAACTTCATTTACAAATAAGTGAAACACGAGAACCATACTCAAATTAGTTTAAAAGATCAATGCAGTCGCCAACTAGGAATAGGACACAGGACAGCTTACACAAAGGATTAGTGTCTGTGAGTGTATAGCATCCAATGGCAAGAGCTTAATTTTCAGCTTTAGTTTCACAGAAGAACACTGTCAAACAAACACGGAAGTAACAACAGCCTAATGCAATGATCTTAATATTCCACATTTTGTGTAGAAAATTGAAGTTGAATTGCAAAAAAGTTTATTATGTACATTATAGTAAAATCCAAGCGAAAACAATATTACAAAAGAAAATGAACGGTAGACATTGTTTTAGATTAATTTGCTGTAAACTGCATTCTGCTTTCTGTTAAGATATTTCATATTAGAAAGAATCTCGGTGGGTCTGGACGGAGAGGAATTCCAATGGCTTTTGCAGCGGGAAAGTTACAGTTGGCAAGAATATGAATGCCAAGATTTTGATTAGTTTATAGTTTTACAAATGTCTGAAGTATTTGGTTGGGTAAAGAAGAATTCAGTATCCTGAAAGGTACCTCTTAACACTTCCATATGTTATGGTTAGAATCTTCTTTGTTTATCAGATCATGACCCGTGTGGGAGGACTTCCATTATGCATATTAAAATAAAATAGTAGAAGGGATAACTTACATCAGCATTATCACATCTGCTCCCTATCAATTCTTCAGCAGCAAGGTCATCCATAAATTGGCTTACAGAAATTCGAACATAGCTTTGGGGAATAATATGACCAGCTGCTGCTATTGGGGAACAATCTAATATAGCATTGCCCAGTGGCATGAGTCTATATGCAAGAGAAGTCCTACACAAAGCCCAAGAAAGTACCTAAATAAGTTCCTTGGAAATCTTATCAACCATTACAACTACAAAATGTTTTAATATATATATATATATATATATAAATATATATTTGGTACCTTCCTCCACCATTAGGACTCAGAAAATAATCAGGAGAAGCTCTATATGACGCTGCAGGACGTAGACCAGCAGTAGCATGACTAAGTGCCTTGCCAGTTATCAGTAAAAGATCTCCGGGCCCAGAACCACTGTCTGCCAGATACCAGCGCCCACTGGGGTCACATATCTACAGAAGAAAACTGAGATTGTTTATAAAACTGGGAAGATAAATCAACTCATAAATTCACCAATCTTTAACTTGTCACCAAACAAAATTGCCCAAAGGTTAGAAAATAAATATCAGACAATGGCACAAGACAGTGAATTTTGTAGGACATAAAGCTAATTATTTTTTCATTAGCGAACTAAGACACTTGCACTCTCTACTTTTTCATCTATACAAAACAACATAAAAGACACCTGAAGACCAGGAGTGTCAGAAGATATCAACGTCAACAATCCCTTTTCAACTTCACCATTCATGGTAGGCTTACCACCTCCAATTGCACCTCTTCCATTTTGCAAAGAAGAATTTGAGTATGTCGCAACAAGAACTGAGGATGACACCTCATTAGCAGGCAATGGAGAATCATCGAGCAAATGGTTAAAAACGCTGTAAAAAGCAAATCTTTCTTGTGAGCGAACACACATGATAAAAAAAACTGGAAAGAAATGAACAATCAACCAATACACTATAACGAAACAGTTAAACTAAAAAAGGAAAGGTCATCCATCACAATATATGTTCCTTACTCGCTTCTAAGACGTAAGTATCTTGCAATGGCACTCAAGGCAGATCGAGACGCCTTTCCCATGCATCTATAAATATCAGCCATGCAGGGGGGAGAATAATCCCAATCCTCCAAAGCCCTGAAACCATAAAATAAAGGTAACCAAAAAGGATTAAGCCAAATTCATCTCAAAACAATAATTTTCCATCAAAATACCAAAGCTCCAGACCAATCAAGCAATAACTACTAGTACCCTGTCTGAATAAACTTCTACATGCACAATCACTGAATAAAAAAATTTAAAAAAAAAAAAACATGCAAGAGACATTTGAGCACTAAATTCATGAATTGAGATTAAAAATTAATTTAAGCTTGTAAGCACGTATAAAATTAAGCTTTCCTGGTATGTCAAAATCAACTTCTCTAGAAGCACCTAACCTTCACAGAAACTTTCTCATCAAATCTAAATTAAACAAAAGCAAGGATCTATTTTAAATAAGGTTCCCCACGAGTACTTTTAGGAGATGGAAAGAAACTAAATATCACTTCTTAAGTTGAAATTAACTTGTGCATAAGTTAAAATTAACTTGTACATAAGTTAAAATCATCTTTAAGAAAAAACTAATGTAAGAGAACTTCTTCAAGCTAACTTATGTATAAGTAAATCTTATAAAGAAGTTCTTACATATAGTTTATTCAAGTGCTTACATAATCTTCCCCTGCAAGTATTTCTGGACTTCACCCAAACAAAGACAGAGTAGATAAGTTCATTTTAGCTTATTCGAGGAACCTCAATTCATTTTATCTCTCTTATTTCCTTCTACTGTAATTGCCAAGGGAGAAATTTATTTATACCTTCCTGCTCTGTACATGTAAACCCCACGGCTACCCTTCCCAACACCAAGTTGAGCCCTACTTCTGAAAAACAACCGTGCACCTTCCAAGCCGCATCGCATCAGAGCAGTGTCCTCGCTCCCCAATTCGATCAACGCGGCATTGTGCCGCAGCAGAGACCCACACAGCGCATCCATTGCTCTCAGATACGGCCCCGCCGGCGCCCCGTCATAGGGGGCAATGTCCGAGAGGCGGACTCTCACCAGCGGACACGTCGGCACCGCCGTCAAAGTTGGCTCCACCGCCGTAACTGGCACCGGATGCGAGGAGAGCGGGGGTTGGCGGAGGGGAGCGACGACGGAGAGCGGCGACTGCGAGGAAGGCGACCTAATGGAAGTGGCGGCGGGGGTTGTGGTGGCGGCGGCGACGTTGGAGGTGGAGGATTGGGGATTTTTTAAGAGTGGCACCAGTGCAGAAGGGTTCTGCTGTTGCTGTTGTTGCTGCTGCTGTTGCATGATCACTTCCATCAATCATTCTGAACCGTCTTCGGGAATATGACTGATGGATGACTCGGTTAGGGTTTCTGAGTTCGTTGGGCTCTGTGATCCATTTTGATGGCGCGCCACTCACCCGTTCATGTTTTGCTTTACCTGTGGAAGTTCAGGAACCCCTCTCTTCTACCAGGGTTTTTTTAGCACACACCGGAGAGAGAGAGGAAGATCTAACTCACTTTCTAAAAAAATATATTAAATTAAATTAGGGAAAATTATCCTAAATGAGATTCACGTCATCTCTCCTCTTAAAGTAGGGATTTAGACTGTAGAAGAACTGGCTGAGAAAAAGTAACTCAAAACTTTAAAAAAATGGTTTAAATGGATGTATCATTAAATCCAAAAAATTTCAAAATAAACAAAGTACGAACAATGATATACTTTTACTATTATTTACAAAAATGAGACGGTTTTATTTGAATAAATTGTTTTGAAAGGCTGATAATATAAGTGGTTTACAGAAATAAAAAAATTCTTAAAATCAAATAGATGAAAATGAAATTATTATAATTCTATTAATTATTGAAATCACATAGATAAAAATAACTAATCAAGAAAGTTGATAGTCAACACCTTAGACATGACATAAGAAAGTGGTGGCTTCTATTTTTTTTTATTCAATTTTTTATATTTATTTTTATATTTATTTTAAAATTATTTTTATATATTGTATTATTTATTTTATTTTTTTATTTTTTAAAAAACTTCATGCTTAGGTTTTCCTTTTTTTTTTCTTTCTTGTGTACCTTCACTTTTCTTTCCTTTTCCATTTTAATTTTCATCTTCAATTTCCTATCATTTTTAAAATAAAATTACATTAAGATAAAATTGAAAAGTTAAAAAACATTTTGGACCGATCAATATTTTTTTTTGAATAAATTTATTTTCAATTTTTTTAACACAATATATTTTCATTTTGTATGTGATAAATTTATCTATTGTGTATCACTTGAAGGTACTAAATTTATCTTTCTCTAAATAGGTGAATAATAATAAATTTATATTAGAAAGATTATAATAGAGAGTAAAATAATTGATTCTTTATTTTTCAAGAAAAAAACTTGTGATGGAGATGAAAAAAAGGTATGTACGTCAATTAAACCTTAAGATTTTCATGTGAATCCAATAATTAAAGACAATGAAGAACAAATTTCTAAAATTCTTCAAGTTAGATATAATAAATTTAATATATATATATATATATATATATATATATATAATTTGGCATCCCTAAATTTTTTGTCCAATTTTCGCCACTTTGATGGTGGTTCATATCTAGAATGTCAACATAGTCTTACTCAAAATGTATTTGAACTATATGGAATGTAAGTTGAGGAGCGGCTCGTACACATTATAGTTATAGCCTCTAAGGTAGAGAAGCAATCTAGCAATGGTAAGTGCATGATCTCATAATACTAGTCGGTCTGGTTCGATTTGATCCGGTTCGATTCGGTCCTGTTTGGTTCGATCTGGTTCGTTTCATTATGGTTCGGTTCGGTTCAGTGCGGTTTGATTCGGTTCAATACGGTTCGATTCGGTTCAATGCGGTTCGGTTTGGTTCAGTATGGTTCGGGTCGATCCTGTCTGATTCGATCTGGTCCGGTTCAGTTCGGTTCGATTCGGTTCAGTGCAGTTCGGTTCGGTTCGGTTCGACCCAATTCGATTTGGTACGGTTCGGTTCGGTCCGGTATGGTTCGGTTCAGTTCAATTTGATTCGGTTCGGTTCGATTCAATTTAGTTCAACAAAGAATATATAATGAATTTTTAAAATAGTTGTTAAATGTAAAATTATAAAAATAAAATAGGTACATAAGAGAAGTTTTTAAAACAACGGTTGAAGACAAAAAAGGTTTTTAAGCTAACTATTAAAAGTAAACTATTTATAAGATAATTAGTGTTTAAAATAATAATTAAGGGTAAAATTGGAATATCGAAATATGGACACAAAAGAGGGTATCTCTTTATATATACTAGCGTAACACAGGCGCTATCGCGCCTGTGTGTATGTATTTTTTAAAATGCGTGATATTATATTAGTAGGTGATAATATTATAATATTATTAAGTTAATATATATTTTAAAATTATATTTAT